>Ga0066870_100396_pt1 | contig 21054 bp, 18 predicted proteins | sample CeladaPassage60A_FD_62237 | JGI IMG/M metagenome (GOLD analysis project Ga0066870, IMG submission 62237) | Cellulose-adapted microbial communities from the Joint BioEnergy Institute, USA - Passage3 60A | ecosystem: Engineered > Bioreactor > Continuous culture > Unclassified | place: USA... | reverse complement strand
GGCAATCAGGATCCATCTCCTGCCTCCAGGTCCTGGACCATCGATGCTACCCCGCCCACCATCACGGGTACCACGCCCGTCAACGGGGCCAACGAAGTGCCCACGAACACGAAGGTCTCTATCGTCCTTTCGGAGAGGGCAGATCCCACGAGCATAAATGGCAGCACCTTCTATCTGATGAAATCAGGAAGCAGCCTGCCCGTTCCCGCCCAAGTGAGCTACGACGATGCCCTCAAGATCGCCGCCCTGCAGCCAGATGCGCCGCTGGAAGCTGGCAGCACCTATACAGCCAGGGCCACGGGCGACATCAGGGACCTGGCGGGCAACAGGCTGGGTTCCGACTATTCGTGGACCTTCACGGTGTCCTCCAATCCTTCCGCTGGTGGACTGCTTGGTGAGTACTTCAGCAACAGCGACCTGACCGATTTGGTACTGACGCGGGTGGACCCTGTGGTGGACTTCAACTGGGACTATGGCTCGCCAGATCCCTCCATAGACCCTGATACTTACTCCGTGCGCTGGACGGGCATGGTGAAGGCCGATCGTTCAGAAACCTACACCTTCTACACTCGGAGCAACGACGGCGTCAGGCTGTGGGTGAACGGCAAGCTGCTGGTCAACAACTGGACGAACCACGCCGAGACGGAGAACAAGGGGAGCATCAGCCTCACGGCGGGCACCTGGTACCAGATCAGGCTGGAGTACTACGAGGGCACAGGGAGATCGATCATCAGGCTGCTGTACTCCTCACCGAGCACGCCCAAGCAGATCATCCCGAGCGACCACCTGAGAACACCGTGATTAGCCACTAAGCCGGGACGATTCTTGGGAGCAACTCCAGGATTTGCATGCAGGTACAGGTCTTAAGGTTGGGCATACACCACCAGCCAGCGGTCAAATCCTTCGGGCACAAGTCCATTCCGTCTCTGATGTTCAATGCACAGGGATCAGCAGGGCAGGAAGTTAGCAGGCGTTCGGACAGCATGGATAGCCCTCACCTGTGCTGTGATCGGGGGACATGCAACGGGCCATAGAGGAGCTCCCTGTGGCCCAACAGGTAACTACGATCTGCCCACCCCGGCGCTGCTGAAGTCGGGTGGGCAGATTCGGCATAGGGTTACTGGGCAAGGTGGTGAGTTCTCTACTTGCCGGAAGGATTGCAGAGGCTGTAGCCGTGGTGCTCTCCCGGTATGTGGCCACCGGCGCCAAGCATGCCCTCGTGTGCAAGCGGCACGATGTGAGCCATCGCGTAATCCGAGTGGCCAGGAGCGCCTATATCCGTGCACGGCCCCTGTGCCGCAGCGGGGCGAGTGCCACCAAGGGCTGCCACTGCCAGCATGGCGATAATGACCAGGTAAACCTTCATCATGGCACCTCCTACCTTGCACTTGCATAGAGTATACGATAAGTCAACATCGAATGGGTTTAGAATTCGTTATGAACTCTCTACCCGATCCGATAAAGGAGCAGCGGGGCCGTTCCGCCCAGCGCCATATGCTGCTCAAGCGTCGCCAGAGGGCTGCTGGCCCACTGCCTTCCAGTCCGGAACGCTGCACAGGAGCTCAGCAGAGCTCCTGCCACCAGGTCACGAGGGTGAGCTCTGCGCGTCCCAATCAGAGCCTCCTATCAGGTGTTCACCCGTGATGCTACAATGGTGCCATGATCACCCACCCGTTCTTTGATGGCCTTCTGGCGCATTCCGATGACGAGCTGGTCACGCTCATAGGCGGCGGCATCACCGAGCGCACGACCATTCATGAGTGGCCCCTCTCCTGGGTACAGCGCCTGATCCTTGAGGATGGGACGCGGCTGCTCTACAAGTCCCAGCTGCCTCCCACCGTCGAGCCAGAGTTTTACGCTCGCGCGTCCTCTCCTCTGCTCCCTGCCTGCCGGATGCTGGGCACCCTGCGCGGGTGCACGACCATCGTCATCGAATGGATCGATGCCCCATTGCTGGGCGATGTAGACAGCAGCGAGACCGAGCTCGTCGAGCATGGCAGGCGCCTGGTCGAGCAGATAGGCCAGATCGAGGGTGACCTGCCGGTATACCTGGATATAGGCTCTCCCGACCGCTGGCAGGTCGTGGCGGAGGGCACCCTCCGAGACCTCGATCGACTCGTGGCCGCGGGACGGTTCTCCAGGGTGGATACAGAGGCCGTAAACGCCCTGCGCGCTTGGGCCGAGAGCTCTGTCGTGCTGGCTACCGTCAGCGATGAGCCTCGCGTGGTCCACGGAGACCTGGACGGAGAGCAGGTGTTCGTCACTCCCATCGGCTATCGGGTCGTGGACTGGCAGCGCCCAGTAGTTGCTCCTGCCGACGTTGACCTGGTCGCGCTCCTGACAGGGCAAGGCATAGATGCCCGTCCCTATGTAGATAGAGCCACCATAGGCATCTTTTGGTTCCTGCGGCTGCACGGGCAGTGGAGGCACAATGCCGGATCTTTCCGGACTTCCGGGGACCAATATTCGATCAGTGGGCTGCCGAGGCCACAAACCACATCCTTGGACGGGTATGAGGGGTCCCCCACCATCATCCGGAACTGTCTAGCTTCACACATGAAGAATTCGTAAGCGCCTCTTCCTTCGACATTCACTTGATTATCATCTATCTTGAATATCATAGATGTAACAACCTTACAAAGCGGGAGTGTGGTTTGGAGCGGCTAAAGGCCTACCTACAAGTGATAGCTGGTATATCGTCTTGGGGAGTGATCCTTGCGCTATGGGTGTTGCTCTGGGAGCGACAAGCCACGCTGCAATCCTGGATCTCCGCAGGAAAGCTTCTGGGATCTCTTGCACTTGTGGTATTCGCCATCACGATCTATTGGGTGCGACATAACTTGCGGATATACCGTATGAAGGGTCCCAGGAGGATGAGCCCCGTCCGACAGCCTAGGACGGATGTGGACCGACTTGGACGGAAGGTGTTCTGGGAATGGCCAGAGGGCCGCGAAGGCGCCCTCTTGTCCAACTACGTAATCATCGATTTTGACTCGCAGACCAAGCGTTATCGTCCTGCAGAGGAGCACGATCAATGAGCTTCCTGACCACACTGTTGAATTGGTTTGCGGGGACGACCCTCTATCAGCTCATCATCGTATTCATCGCGCTCTATCCGATACTAAGCAGCATAGTGTGGATGCTGGATGCCGCTATGTTCTATCGAAGGAATGAACGTAAGCCTTTGCCCATAAGTACCGACCCGAAGTCCACACCGTTCGTCTCGATCCTTGTAGCGGCTTATTGTGAGGAGCTTGTAATTCGCCAAACTGTGGAGGCGTTGCTCGCGATCGACTATCCCAGGAAGGAGATCGTAATCGTAGACGATGGCTCACCTGATGGCACGTCCAAAGTCCTCGAGCCCTATGCGCGCGAGGGCAAGATCCGATTGATTCGCAAGCTCAGGAACGAGGGCAAGGCCATGGCCCTCAACGATGCCATACCTTTGCTTCGGGGAGAGATCGTGCTGATCCTCGACGCCGACATCCAACCCAGGCCGGATGTGCTCAAATACATAGTGCCACATTTTGAATTCGCCCGCGTGGCCGCGGTTACCGGTAACCCACAGGTCAGTAATACCCGCACACTGCTGGCGAAGGTGCAAGCCTCGGAGTTCGCCTCCATAGTATCTGTGCTGCGTCGCGCCCAGCGTGTCTGGGGGAGGGTGCTCACCGTGTCAGGCGCAGTGGCGGCATTCCGCAAGTCGGCAATGGTAGATGTCGGCCTATTTGATCCCGAGATGGCCACTGAAGACATCGCCCTGAGCTGGAAGTTGCAGCTCAGGTTCTACGACGTCAGATATGAGCCTCGGGCCGTAGTCGCCATGCAGGTACCAGAGACCTTTGGATCTCTTTGGAGGCAAAGGCGAAGATGGGCGTTGGGGCTGGCCCAGGTACTCCGGCGCAATGCATGGATATTTCGTGATTGGCGTACCCGCCGGTTCTGGCCAGTGTACATCGATGCCTGTCTCTCGATCCTGTGGGGATATACCCTCACCACGATGGTCGGCTTTTGGGCGCTCTCCTATGCTATGGGGCTAGAGCCTCTGGGAGCATCCCCAGTCCCCAACTTCTGGGGTATGGTGATCGCGAGCCTGTCCCTCGTACAGCTCTGGTTAGGTGTATGGCTCGATCGCCGCTATAACCCAGGAGTGACAAAGTACTACCTCTGGGCGCCCATATACCCGCTATTCTACTGGGGCTTGATGGTGCTAGTCACCGTATGGTCCACGCCTCGCGGATTACTGACAGCGACCAGACAACCCGCCAAGTGGCACACCCCCCGAGTGGCGGTGGGGCAAGGCAGCTTACCAGAAGAATCGATCTAGCTAGGATTATCGCTCGATGTTGCCCACACCCCTACTCCTTAGCCCATAAGATGCAGGGTGCTTGTGGGAGCAGGCGCACTAGCCCGTAGAGACAGCACACGTTACCCTTCTGCTCCCCAGGTGGCACGGGAGAAAAGTCATACCCCTGTTAGCGCTATTGCTGTTGACGATGGGGGTGTTTGACCTCCGGGGAGGTGCGCGATGCGTCGGAAGACAGAGAGCGCAGATCCTCCAATGTCATAGTGGGACCTGCCAGAGGGCGGTTGGCGTTGTTAGCTCGCAGACCTTCGATACATAGCTCTAGGTGTCGGTGGGCAAGGGCGTTGTCCAGCTCGCGTGGAAAGGGGCTAGGCATAGGGCGGCTCATGCGGATGAGCAACAGGCCGATGTCTCCAAAGGTGACGTCCCTGCGCAGCGATCCCTCCTCCCAGGCTGCAGTCAGCAGTTGCTGGGCGGCTTCCGCCGACCGTGATGCCGCTGACTGCATCTCACCATCCATAGGCATCGCACCCATTAGGGAAGGCATTACCGCACCAACGCGTAGGTCGACCGCGCGATGCATGTAGCGCGAGAGGGCATCAAAGGCGTTGACCTCTTCGGCCAGAGCTCGATCAGCCTCATCGATCAGGCGGGCCCAGGTGTCCATGGCAACCGCGCGCAACAGCGACTGGCGGTCCGGAAACCTCCGGTAGAGAGTACCTGCCCCTACCCCAGCACGTCGCACCACCTCATCCAGTGGCGCATAAGGCCCTAGCTCGGCAAACACATCCCTCGCCGCATCGAGGATGCGCTCCAGGTTGCGGCGCGCATCCGCGCGCAACCTGCGAGCACGCTCCCGAGTTCCCGCGGGTTCGGCCCTGTGGCCCCTATGGGATTCGCCGCTCATTCCTACCTCCATGGATACCTAACATCTCCAGCAACATAGCACAATACTCAGCAGATTCACAGGCTATAAATGGAGAAAATTTCTCCGTTTATATGGTATAATGCTCCACACCAAGATGCAAAGGAGGGACCTACATTGAGGAAGAGGATCCAACTGTTCCTGCTAGCCGAGGGGGTGAGCTTCCTGCTTGCCGCGCTCGTCCACTTCGGGGCGATATTTCCAGGCTACGAGCATCCAAGAGCCCCCGTTGCCGAGAGCATAATAGGCACCGTGCTCCTGTTCGGGCTATTGATCACCTGGCTCCAACCTGCGCTGGCTCGGCAGGCAGCGATCGCTGCCCAGGGTTTTGCACTACTCGGGACGCTTATCGGCATGTCCATGATCGCCATGGGTGTGGGCCCACGCACCGTACCGGATGTGGCCTATCATGTAGCGATTCTGGTCGTGCTAGCCTGGGGGCTAGGTTTGGCCTTGCGGGCCAGAGACAACAGTCTGGAGGTCTCGCCATGAAGCTGGGGCTACACATACCAGCAACCGATTGGGAGGGAGGAGCTGCCCAACTGGGATCGAGGCTGGCGGAGATAGTGGCAGCGGCGGAGGCCGCCGGCTTTGAAGCCATCAGCGTATCGGATCACGTGTGGGGCAGCCAATATACCGGTGGCATCGAGGCCAGCCAGATCGAGGCCTACACCACGCTTGGGTTCATCGCCGCCCATACACACCGCGTGCGGCTCCTGACCCTGGTGACTGCTGCTACGTACAGGCATCCTGGCTTGCTCGCCAAGATGGTGACGACGCTCGACGTGCTCTCAGGAGGGAGGGCTATGCTTGGTATAGGCGTGGGGAACTATCCACAGGAGGCTTTGGGGTTGGGACTGCCCTTCCCCTCTCTCCCCGAGCGGTTCGAGCTGCTGGAGGAGACTGTGCAGGTGTGCCTGAGGATGTGGGAGGGCGAGCGCGGTGACGGGAGGCCCTTCCAGGGCAGGCACGTGCAGCTCGGGCGCGCCATCAACGCGCCGCAGAGCCTCAGCAGGCCCCATCCACCGATCATGATTGCTGGCGGTGGGGAACGGAGGACGCTGCCCCTCGTTGCCAGGTACGCCGATGCCTGCAACCTGCCGCCCTCCCCTGATGTCCCCCGCAAGCTGGACCTGCTGCGCCGCCTCTGCGAGCGGGAAGGGCGGGACTACAGCGCGATCGAGAAGACAGCTCCCTTCCGGTTCGACGTCGGCCCAGATGGCTCAAAGGTAGACGAGCTGCTGGCTCAGCTTCGCTGGCTGGCCGGCATGGGGATCGAGATGGTGTTCGGTTGGGTCGTAGGGGTGGATCGGATCAGGCCGATCGAGATCATGGGGCGCGAGGTGATACCCGCTGCTGCAGAGATGGGGGCGGGGTGACCGGACGCGCCCCCTGCGATCGACGCGCGAGCAGCTGCGCTTATCGACGCTCGAAGAAGGTCAGGAGGTTGTTATCTGGGTCGAGCACCGCGAACTCGCGCGTCCCCCAGGGCTTGTCTTCGAGACGGCCGTTGGGGTGCACGACGCCCAGAGGTAGCAGGCGATCATAGAGCGCATCGACCCCTGTTACCTCGACCCTGCAGCTGGCCGTCCCGGCGATGAACGACTCCGCGCCCGACAGGACTGGGTAGCCGTCGGTGCGAGCTCGCCAGCTCTCGTCGGTGGCAGCCCACAGATGTATCTCGACGTCGCCCCATCGCAGTATGGCAAACCCCTCCTCGGAGTGAGGGCATGCAAAGCCCAGCACATCGCGGTAAAAGGACACGCTGGGCTCAACGGCCCTGACGGGCAGGGCTGGAACGGCTCTCAAGGCTCCTACGACAGCTTCCAAGTGATCTCCTCCTCCCTGGCACATTGGCCATCATGCTAACCTACCAGCTGGTATTATGGGGGTTGTGGTGATCGATTATCAACGTCTATCCGATCGGATGTCATCAATGCTGCATCCGAGGCATCGACGATAAGGAGGCATCATGCTGCAGGTCGTTTCCGTGGTCGGCGCCGTAGCTATACTCCTGGCCTTTGCCGCCAACCAGTTCCGGTGGCTGGACAGGACGAGCGTCGCCTATCAGGGGCTCAACCTCCTGGGATCTCTGCTGCTCACGGTCGTGGCCGTGGCCGAGAGGCAGTACGGCTTCATCCTGCTGGAGGGGGTGTGGGCGATCGTGAGCCTGTGGGGCTTGATTACGCTGTCGACGGGCCGCTCCTCTCAGGCGGGCGGACGGGCTGACGGATAACACGCTCGCTGTCAGGCATGATCCTTCAGCATCACCCACAGGGAGCTGGGAGGCGTCGCCCCAGGCATCGAGGCGACTGCCTCAGATCCATCGCAGGGCGCTCTAGCGCTTGGCCTCCCTGATAAACTCGGCCATCTCCGAGAGGGGCAGCCTGTGGTCGGGCGACACCGCCTCCCCTCCTTCCACTTGATATTTACCCAAGGCCCCCCAGAGCACGATGTAGTGCCCGGGACCTACGTCCCTCGTCATCGGGTTTTCATCTTGCGCAAGCAACAACACCACCCTCTCTCCAGCCCGCAGATCGGGCCCCTCAGCGGACAGCATCCTATCGCCGCCCACCTGCCCACCGCTGACGCGCACCCTCACGGTTGCGGCGGACTCCTGCCCATAGAGCACCCTCTCGACCCTCACCGGATAGTCGGTGAAGATGGTGTACTGCCCGGCAGGCAAATCCTGTACGCTTGCTACCCCCTTCGGGAACTGGCCGTCAGGGGTGTTCCATCTGCTGGCGTAGGGCTCTCCCACCACTCCCAGGACGATCAGATCCGCAAGGGCCACCCTCTCCTCGGGGGTGGAGGCAGCAAGGGAGCCGGACTGATATATCGTCGCTGGCTGCCGGGTGCCTTCGCCCCTGGAGTACAGATCTCTGGCAGCCAACATCGCCGGAGCAGCCAGTACCACCGCCAGAGCCAGGAGGAGCCACGCGCGCCACGACACCCGCCTTAGGCCCAAATGATGGGATGCTTCGATAGCTCTCGAGCTGACCCTCATCTCTCCACCTCGACGCCCACCGTGCCTGGCTCTACCTGCCAAACCCGTACTTGTCGTTCCGTCAAGTGGATTGTAACACCACCCTCGAGGCCGGTTATACCCTAGCTACCGCTTCTCCAGGGCGCCTATATCGGGCGCACTTCCCAGATAGGTCCTGCCCCGCAGGTCGGAGATGTTGGGGACGGGAACCCCGGCGTCGACCAGGGGGGAATTATCCGGGAGAGAGAGGTCGCCCCTTGGGGCTCCCGGGATGTCTGGCAGCTGGATGAAGCTGCCCGAGAGGTTGGTGTGTTCCCCCTGACCGCTGTCCCGCCTGTAGGCGCCCACATCCTTCGTGTACCGGTTGCCTCCGTACCCCAGCCCCCGAGTGGTATCGGTGGTCGCGAAGTAGTCGTAGTCCTCGTTCCACTTCCCGGTCTGCTCATGCTCTCCGTAGTACTCGTCCGGCGACCAGATCGCTCCCGACGCATCCTTGTGAGGGCTCTCGCTACCGGCATCTATCCTGATCACCCTGCCGCCCTCACCAATAACTTCCAGCCCCGACAGGAGGGCGTTGTCCACCAGGCTCTTGAAAGTTATGTCGAGCGACTTATCCTTCACCTCGGTCTCAAAGCTGCGGTCGACTGCCGTCAGGGGTCCCGCTACCTGCGCTATGTCGAAGCGGTGCAGCACCCGTTCCCCTTCCAGGTACACGTCGAAGAGCCTCTGCCCGGGCTCTGAGTGGAAGGTCTCGGCGAACTTCAGCACCACCTTGTACTCGCCGTTGGGCACTGGGATGTGGTAGGCGAAATCCCCGTACCTCCCTCGCTGATAGATCTCGTCGTCCCGCGTGCCCTTGATATCGCTCGTGGTGCCCTTGGTGACCTTGCCCGCCATGGAGGTGCTGGAGTTGCCGGGCGCCGAGAAGGCGTACCTGGTGGCCACGAACAGGTTGTTGCGCAGCCAGAAGTGCTCCTGGCTGCCCCCGCCGCTTCCGAACTGGGCCCCACCGTTGGCCTCCGGCCTGTTCGTCCAAAAGGTGTTGTGCACCACGTATATCAGCCCCGGGCCGGAGCTGGTGCCGGAGTACTTGAACCCCGTGACGCCGACCCCCTTGTTGCCGGTGAGGTCGGCCCCCACGCCATCGTTGCCCAGCTGCCACACCTGGTTACGGAAGAAGTAGGCCGGGCCATCGCTCAGCGGAGCTGTGGAGAGCGCCACCGAGGCGTGCTCTATCCTGTTGTGCCAAGCCTTGAAGTTGATGGATGGCCCGTCGATCTCGATCGCATCGTCCGCTATCTGGGAGATGAGGTTATCGTGGACGTCCTGGTTGTAGCCGGCGTAGCGGTCGTAGTCCTTCTGGTAGCCGGGGGAGACGCCGTTAAAGTAGCCCCTGATGGTGTTGTACCGGACGACCAGGGCATTGGCGCCACCCCTCCCCCACACGGCGGTCGTCTCGGCCTCGGCCCCTATCCTGCTCCAACCACTCTTGCCGTCCCTGAGCAGCAGGGCCCCCTTGATGAAGGTCCAGGGAATGGCGGGCAGCGAGGGATCCTCGGACCAGGTGCCCTGGTCCTCGAAGAGGTTACGCTCGACCGTGTGGTGAGTGGGATACCTGTAGCTAGGCTTCTGAGCCGCTCGGTAGACCACGCTGGCGCCCTGGAACAGGTTGTGGTCCACCATGCCGTGGTCGGCATCGGGGTCGAACACCACATCCGACAGCCTGACCTCGAACCCTGACAGGCGCACGTCATCGGCATCAAACACCGTGTTACCATTGAGCTCGCCTGCGGAGTCCTTGAGCCACACGTACTGCGTGTTAGGGTCCACGTCGCCGGGCAACCGCAGGTAGACGTCGCTCCCGAAGGCCGCGAACCCGTAGTTGTAAGAGCGATTGGTGTAGAGGATCTCCGTCCAGCCCTCGGGAGCCTCCATCGTGAAGCCCTCGGAGGTGCCGTCCTTGATATCCCACTTGGCCACCCGGCGCAGGGGAGCGTCGAGCGAGGGGGCGAAGGCCATCTGGACCACGCCCTCCACCGGCGCACCCCTCCAGGCCCATATGGAGAATGACTGCCCGGTCGCGGGGCCTTTAAGGGTCACCCTGCGCCAGGGGGCCTCGTGCTCACCCCCGCTCCCTCGGGGGGAGGCGATCACCGCGGGCTCTATGATCGCGCGCTTGCCCTCGTTGATCGGGTTGCGGTCATCGTCCACCGCGGGATACTGCGCCACAAGCGTCAGGGGCTTGTCCCTCTCCACGGCCGGAGGGGTGTACGATCCAGGTCCCACCTGCACCACAGCTCCTGGTGGGGCGTCCTCGAAGGCCTTCTCCAGGGTGCGCCAGGCGGAGGTGGGCGATCGGCCATCGGCCTCGTCGCTGCCGTTGGCGCGCACGAAGTAGGTCGGCCTGAGGTCCGCGGGCGCAGGGTTGTCCTCCGGCCAGGTGGTCACCTCCTGGGAGACGACCGCCCGCCCCACCACCCCGTCGGGGTCCTCCACGGAAGCCCTGATCTCGTACTTGGTCCCGGGCGCCAGCAGGAGGATGGATCCATAGAAAGCCTCATCCCGCACGCGCCAGGGGGGCAGGGCATCCCGCCACGGCGAGTCGCCGCTCCGGAACTGCAGCTGCACGCGCGCGTTGCCGTCGGCATCGCCCACGAACGGCAGCTCCACCGCCACGCTGTTGTAGGTGGGCTGGAGCCTCATCCCCTGCAACCGGATGGAGTCGGTGGAGCCACCAGATGAATGGGCCTCGGAGGGTGTGGGGGTGGGCAGAGGCTGGGCAGCGGTCGGGGTAGCTACCGCCTGCGTGCTCACCCGTACCGTGGGCGTGGGGCGGCTGCGAGGTTCCCCGTGCCTGCCCAGCGAACACCCCGTCAGGGCCAATACAAGGCCCAGCACCAGGATCGCGAGCAAGCGGAACCCTCGTGGGCGATAGTAGCTCAAACATCGACCTCCTAGCTTTTGACCGCTTCCGTCTCCCGATTGTACCTTGGGGGCGTGTCCCCGATGTTGATTTTGGGGATAGGGAAGGTTGAGCGGAGGTGGCACGCGGGCGCACCCGGGCGAGCTGAGCTCCGCCCCCCGCGGTTCAGGGAGAGGCTCCCTCATGGCCGGGCCCGCGCCTGAGGCAGCTGTACCCTATGACCAGCGGCCAGGCGAGCCCCCGGGCAAGGCCCAGCAGCGCGCCGCCAGCGCCTCCTCCGCCGGCGCACAGGTACGTGCGGTAGGCCCTCAGGACCCTGCCCGCGGGCTGCAGCATGAGGCAGTAGGCCAGGCGAAACTGGCTGGCTCGGAGGTTGTCCACGGCTGGAGGTCGCAGGACCCATAGGGGCCCCGCGAGCCCGCGCACCACCGCCCTCCTGAAAGTCCCCGGAGAGAGGGAACGCGTGACCCCGTCCGGCACGGGCGTGCCCAGGAGCTCCCTAGCATGGGACAGGGCGAAGAACAGGAGGGTCTGGGCTCGCCAGCGTCGGGCTATGCGCTCCACCAGCTGCCAGTCCGGACGCTCCTGCCTGACCAGCCGGTCGATATCCACCAGCAGCCTGAGGAGCCCCGTGTCGTGCTTTGGCAGGTGCAGCGCCAGGAAGACGAGCAGCTCCTCCGGCGGCAGGCTCATCTCGCCGCGAGGCTCGCGGGTCTGCTGGGCCCTCGCCCACAGCCCCTCCAGATCCACGGGCACGAAGCGCGGGTCAGTGAGGTTCCAGTGCAGCTCCACCACGTGTCCGCCGTGTGCCGATGTCCTGACCAGCGGCACACCGTGGAAGGGGTGCGAGAGCAGGCCGGGCCTGGGTTCCCCGAGGGGGGAGTATCCCATGGCGCGCAGGATCTCGCAGGCCCTCTCCCTGTCCCCCGGCTTCACCAGGAGGTCTATATCCCCGCACCTGCGGGCATCCAGCCCCGGGTAGAGCCGCCTGAGCAGGCTCACGCCCTTGAGCGGGATCACCGCCACCCCCTCATCCTGCAGCGCTCGCTCTATCCTGTCCAGCTCGGCGGCCGCGGACATGTTGGCCATCATCACCAGCAGCCTGCGCTCCTGGATGTCGGACAGCACCTCCGGGGGCGCGCAGGCTCTCACCGCGCTCCACAGCGGGCTGTACGGCAGGACCGGGACCACATCCTGGCTGTGGGCTATGGCGAGCAGGCGCGGCCAGTCGAAAGGCTGCGACAGCAGGTGGGCTGCCTGCTCATCGGCCCGGCTGCCGGGCTCGGCGCTGGCCAGCAGGAGCAGCAGGCGCTCCTCGGGGGTCAACTTGTAGGAGTCAGCTGGCATCGACCTCCCTCGCCACGTCCAGGGCCGGGGCGCTCTCACTACCCGCCAGCAGCCCCTCGTACACGCCCAGGTAGACCTTCTTCTGCTCCGACCATCTGTAGCGGGCATATAGCTCAGAAGCCCGCTTGACCATGCTCGCCCTGCGCTCGGGGTCACGATGCAGCCCCACCAGCACCCGGGCCAGATCCTGGGGATCGCCGGGTCGGAAGTACGCCACGGCACCCTCCGGGAAGTAGCGTTCGAAGGTCTCCCAGCGGGATATCACGACCGGCACGCCCAGCGCCACGTACTCCATCAGCTTGTTGGGCAGCACGAGGTCGTTCAGCATGCCCACGTACCCCACATCGGCCGTCGCCAACGTGGACAGCAGCTCTTCCAGCTCGACGAAGCCGCGGAAGATAACCCTGCCCTCCAGCCCCAGCCCGGCCACCTGCTCCCGCAGGCGGTGCTCGTACTCCCCCTTGCCAAAGATCTGGAGCTCGGCGTTCGGCACGCTCTCCAGGACGATGGGCAGCGCATCGATCAGGGTCTGGATGCCGTACCTCTCCAGGATGGAACCATGGGTCACGATACGAAAGACGTCCCGGTCCTTCCTCGCGGCCTCGGGAGGCTTGAACACCGCATCGTCGGCGGAGTTCAGCACGACCGTGAGCCTGGAGGGGTCGGCTCCCCGCGAGAGCGCCAGCCTCCTGGGCAGCTCCTGGGTAACTATCACCTGATCCGCGAGCTTGTAGGCCACGCTCTCCAGGGCCCCGAGCGCCCGCACCACCGGGTGGTCGGCGGGCAGCCCCTTCAGGTAAGCCAGCAACTCGGGCATGTTGTCGAACACGTAGAACACGACCGGCGTGCCGGTGAGCTTGGGCACGAGCGCGGTGAAGATCAGGATGTCGGGCATGTTGTCCACCTCGACCACGTCGAACCTCTTGATGAGGTGCAGCCAAGACACCTGCAGGAAGGCCAGCAGCGCGAACGAGGTGTACTCCCACAGGTAGCGCAGGGGAGAGCCCCTGCGGTGCTCGACCGGCATGCGGAGCACCCGCACGCCGTTGATCTCCTCCCTGGCCGGCTGCCCCTTGCGTCGGAGGGCTATGACCGTCACCTCGTACCCGGCCTGGGCCAGGGCCTCGGCATCCCGGCGCACGTGCGTGTCGGGGTAGTAGTTGTGGCGCACTATGCAGATCGACCTGCGAGCTCTACCTCTCATGTACTGGATACCTCTCAACGGTTTCTCTCACGCCCAGGGCGTGCCTGTACACCTGCAGCACCTGCAGGGCCACGTGCTCCCGCGACAGGTGCCCTATGTGCTCCCTGCCATTGGTGCGCCTGGGACTTACGAGCACCTTCACCAGCGCATCCGCTATGAGCTGCGGGTCGCGCTCCACCAGGTAGCAGCCCTCGGTCCCGCTGATCACCTCGGGCACGTCTCCGACCCTCACGGAGACCACTGGCAGGTTGCACGCCATCGCCTCCTTGACGACCATGGGGGAGCCCTCCAGGTCTGAGGTGAGCACCAGCGCATCGCAGGCGTTCATGTAGATCGGCACCAGGTCGTGGGGCTTGCCGGTGAGCAGCACGAGCTCGGCCTCCGGCAGGTAGGTCTTGACGTGCTCCATGGACCTCTCCACGAGGTCGAACCTCTTCTCGGGACGCCAGTAGTCCCCGGCCCACAGCACGAGCGGCACATCCTGTGGCAGGCCCGCACGTTCCCGCGCCTCGCTCCTGGGCATGGGGTGGAAGACCTTCAGGTCCACGCCACAGGGGATGACCCACCCGTCCGCGTCCCCAAGGGTGCTCCTCACCTCCTCGGTAACGTGGATGACCTCATCGAAGAGCGGCGTCATGATCCTGCACAGCGGCGCCTGCCAGGGGGGTTGACCCAGCACCTCCGGACCGTGGTGGGTGAGCACCACCTTGTATCCCCACTGCGCGCGGGCCACCACGCCTGCCAGGACGTAGTGCGCGTGGATGAGATCGTATCTGCGCCGCAGCAGCCTGTACCAGAACCTGGGGAAAGCCCACAGGTAGTTCCAGGTGCTCTTGCGCCCGTTGAAGTACAGGACGTCCACGTCCACGCCCAGCTCCCTGAGCGACTCCACCTGGTCGTGCACGAAGGTGCCAAAGGAGGGCATGTCCTCCGTGGGGTACATGTTGGTCACCACCAGCACTCTCATCGAACATTCCTCCTTCGCCACACTGGGTCGGGCACGTTCCTCTGACTGGGGTTGGATACGAACAGGGCGTTGAGCCAGGTCTCGAACCTGCCCATGTAGATCTGAAAAGCCTCCCGGATGATGGGATCGTTCAGGTCGGCGAAATCCCCGCGGCCCGGCACTACCCGCAGGCCGAACCTGTCCGCCAGCTCCAGATACAGCCGGCGCTCCGCATCCAGCTCGCTGTGCCAGGGTTCTTCGGGCTTGCGTGCCCGGGCATCGGAGGGTTCCAGGTCGAGCAGGTAGCCCAGATCAGGACTGGGGACGACCCTCAGCATGAAGGCGATCGCGGCCCTGGTCACGCGGTCCTCCTTGGGCAGGGAGGCGAGCACCTCCACGGCAGCATCGTAGATGTAGCGATCGCACACCACTATCTTGCCGGTCCTGGCCCGCAGGTGCACGCCCACCAGGTAGCTGAGTACCTGATCCAGCGCCACCCCCCAGGTCCACCCCCATCTAAGCAGCGGGTGGGCCAGCTCCCTGCGCCTGCGGAGCACGGCGTCCGGGTTGGAGGCGCGCCGATTCCCGCGGAGCAGCGCCCTGGCTCGGGAGGCCAGGGCCAGCAGGCCGGTGGACCCTCCCCGGCACCAGAAGTACCTGGCCTTCAGCTCGCACAGGGAGAACGCCTCGGCCAGAGCCCTGGCGTGGGCCGTCTTGCCGGAGCCATCGATCCCGCTGAAGCTGACCACCATCCCCGCCTGTGGCCTTATGCCGGACTTCAGCTTGACCCCCCACAGGAGCGTGAGCAGGGTATCTCCGATCTTCTCCCTGGGGGAGCGTTCGAGATCGGACATTATCTTGCCGTAGTACAGCACCTTGCAGAACGGGTAGGAGAGGTCCAGGGGCAGATCGACACTGGCCGAGGACCTGATCGCCTCCAACCGCCTCCAGACGAGCGGGCGCGCCCGCGCTACCTGCTCGAGCCGCCCGAGCTGGCCAGGGGGCACCAAGCTGTGACCGAACATGGCGTGCTCCACCCAGGAGGACACCAGCAGCATGAAGGCCAGGCCTTCCTTCCAGCCGCGGCGGCCCGCCACTGCCAGCATGTAGTCCCAGTCGATCTGAGGCGTGGACTCGAGGGCGTGCCGCACCCTCATCACGTCCACCAGGCGCAGCTCCTTGTTCTCGTAACAGGCGTGGGCTAGGTTGATCAGGATGGCGTCCTCGGGGGAAGGCACGTTCACGCCGGGATCATCCGTCGCGGGCCTCATCCTCTCCCAGACCAGGGCGTCATCGAGGAAGCCCACGAACCAGGCTATGCGCTCGTGCACGTGTATGGCCGAGACGCACCTGCCGTCGTGAAACCTGCGGAAGAGGTACTTGCCGGGCTCCTCGACGTTGCGCACCTCCACGTACCCCATCTGCCTGAGCACCTCTCGGGCGACGTAGGCCTCCTCCGGCCTGAACAGAACGTCTATGTTGTCGCTGGTGTGCGGGAAGGACGGGTAGCTACCGGCCGACTTGATCATCAGGCAGCTGACGCCCTGCTCCAGCCAGGCGAGGCGCGCGAGCTCGAACTCCCCGCGCTGGGTATCGTACCAGGCCCTCTCCTCACAGAGGGCATCCAGGAAGTCGGGATCCTCGCGCAACCAGCTGGGGGCGCGGTGGGACAGGGCCAGCAGCGGGTACTTGTTCCTGCGCAGCCACCGCACCAGGGGCTGCACCGAGAGATCATCCGGGGGTGGGGCCAGCTCTCCGTGGGCGTGCAGGCTGGCGAACACCTCCAGCTCTCTCGATAGCTTGCTGCTCGGGAGGGTCAGCGCGATCATCTAGACGACCTCCAGGGGGGAGGCATGGCGCCGCCTTGCGGCCTCGAGCACCCTCCCGAAGCCCTCTTCAAGGCTGATGGAGGGAGCCCAGCCCAACAGCTGCCTTGCCCGGGACGGGTCGGCGTAGCGCGCCTGCACCCCCACGGGCTTGTCCACCAGGGGCTTGATCTCGGGCTCGTAGCCTTCCAGGCGCGCGAACATCGCGGCAACCTCCAGGAAAGTGGTGAGCTTGCCGGAGCCTATGTTCACCGCGCTGCCGTCGCTTATGACCTCCACGGCCCTGAGCATGGCCTCCACGCAGTCATCGATGTGCACGAAGTCCCTGCCCTGTTGGCCGGAGCCCCACACGGTCAGTGGATCCTCCCTGCGGGCTGCCCTCGCGGCGATGGCGGGCACAGGGTAGGACTCATCCTGATCCTCGCCGTACCCGGAGAACGGCCTGACGCAGGCCACATGCAGGCCGTACTTCTGGGCTGCGATCCTGGCGAGGTACTCACCCGTGAGCTTGGCCCAGCCATAGGTCATGTCGGGCATGCCCAGGCGTCCCCGCTCGAAGTCGATCATGTCCTCCCTCAGGGCCACGTGCCCCTCGCTCTCCTGCAGGTCTACAGGGTAGGCCGCGCTCGAGCTGGCGTACAGCACCCGATCGGGATTGGCCCTTATCGCCCAGTTGAAGAACTCGGCGTCTATGGAGAGGTCGGTGGCCACCGCGAGCGGGTCTCCATCTATCTTCATCCTGCCTCCCACCACGGCGGCCAGATGGCACACCAGGTTAAAGGGAGGCAGCGTACGGGCATCGATCGCTGCCCTCAGCACCTGTCGGACATCGCCCGGGATGAAGGTCAAGCTGGCACCACCCGGACAGACGTAGGTCGCAGCGCCATCGGTCCGACGGATCGTGCGCACCGCGGGGACCCACCCTTCCGGAGGCTTGCCCGTGGAGGTGTTATCGATCACCCACACATCCCATCCCTCAGCTAGCAGCCGGCTTACCACGTGCCGGCCCACAAACCCACAGCCACCTGTGACCAACGCGGTTCCACCGCTCATGCTTCTCTCACCTCCTGCAATGCTTGCCCTGATCGATTTTGAACGCCTGCCTCGGCGCCCCGGTGCAGGCAGCGCTCCAGCAACATCTCCGCTATGCGGGACCAGGAGTACCTGCCCACCAGCGCCCTGTTGCCCCCCGGCCTCTCGGCCGCGAGCTGGATCGTCGCCTGCAGCAGCTCCTCCCTGGAGCTGCAGAACCTCAGTGCCTGGTGGGGGCCTTCGCCGAACAGCTCCACCAGGCCGCCGAACTTGGTGGTGGCCACGGGCAGGTCGCATGACATGGCCTCCAGCACCGACAGCGGCACCTCTATAGCGTTGTCCGTCGACTCCACGGGGAAGAGGTAGCAGTCGGCCATCTGGTAGAGGCTCTCGACCCGAGGCACGTAGTCCCTTATCAGCTTTACGCCCGCCGCCTCCAGCTCCCTGCCCAGCTCATCGTCCTGGGCCATGCTGGAGCTGACCACCAGCACCGCCTGCAGCCCCCGGCGCGCCAGATCCCCGAGCACCTCCACCCTTCTTCCCCTCACCAGGTGGCCCACGTGGAGCACGACCGGCCTGGACGCGTCCAGGCCGTAGATGCCCCTTAGCTCCGACCTGGCAGGCTCCGGCAGGGGGGCGAAGGTGCGGGTGTCGATGCCGCTGGGCAGCAGCATGCAATCGAGTCCCAGCCCCTCGAGATAGATCTTGTTGGGTTGCGATTGGGCGCAGAGCGGCCCCGGCGCCAGCAGCCTGAGCACCGGTCGCTGCCATGGTCTGTGGTACCTGGTCTGCAGGGCGAGCATCGCTACCCTGGCCCGGGGGCTGTAGGTCTGCAGCAACCTGGCCCTGAGTATCGAGAAGAAGGTGGCCGATCCCCTGGCAGCGTACAGGATGAGGTCGGGCCCGAAGGCAGACAGCTCCCTCCGCAGTCGATAGCTCAGGAAGGTCTTGCTCGTGGGCACAAGCCGCACTCCCGGCAGCTGGACGGGACCCTTCGTGGCTATCACCCTGATCTCGGTCATCTCCGCCAGCGCCCTGCTGATCTCCCAGGTGAACTTCTTCACGCCCTCGTCCGGTGGACCGGACAGATCGTCGCTGATCACGCACACCTTGGGCTTGCCTGTGTTAGTTACGGTCAACTCAGCCTCCCTTTGGGGATTACACGGTCAGTTTAGTCCTCGGCAGTCTAGGGCCAGTTGAGTCCAAGTAAAGATCGCGTTGAGCACCATCGCTTTCCCGCAACCCCCAAAGTGAACCAAATCTCAACCTATGCTCAACGCCGAGTGCCGAGAATAGCCCAGGGAACACGTGCGAGGAGGTGGAACAACCGCTCAATGCCCATTGCACCATCTATATCGGTAATAATCCCGTGCTTCAATCGCGCTCTCTACCTTCGGGCATGCCTGGAGTCGCTAGGAGACATCATGGAGGAGGACTGGGAGGTCCTAGTAGTCGACGACGGTTCCACCGAGGACATAAGGGCTGTGGTGGAGTCCGCGCTCCCCTCGGCACGCTACATCAGGCAGGAGAACCAGGGTGCTGGTGCTGCAAGGAACACGGGCATAATGGCCGCCAATGGGAGGTATCTGCGGTTCCTGGACTCCGACGACTGCCTGATAGCGGGGGAGGGGCTAAGGCTGCAGGCGGAGATCATGGATGCCGACCCGGACATCGGGCTGGTGTACGGGCAGGCGATCAAGGTGGACGAGGGAGGCAACCCCATAGGGGTGCGCAGATCCCCCTGGCCAGGGGGAGACTACGTGCGCGCCGGGTTGGACGAGATGGCCAAGCTGCTGTTCTACAGCTATATGACCACATCCACCACCCTGGTGAGGAGAGCGGCTCTGGAGACGGTGGGAGCTTTCAGGGCGGACCTGCCGACCGGACAAGATTGGGAGCTGTGGCTTCGGATAGCCAGGCATTACAAGGTCGGCTACGTCGACACACCCATAGCTATCTATAGGGTGCATGCAGACAGCATCACAGGTAAGAAATTAGCCAAGACTATGCTAGCAACACATACTCAGGTGTTGAGAGAGCTACTCAGTGATCCAGAGGTAGCGCGAAGACATGGCAAGCTGCACCCCAGCATAAGAGTCAACCTGCAGTTGCGTGCATCGCACATGGCCTGGATAAGCGGGCAAAACGCTGAGAGCAGAGCATACGCCATAGATGCATTGCGCCTAGTACTGGCCGCACACAAGTGGGGATTCCTAGCACCATCTCTAAGGATGCTGGCTATCAGCATCTCTCCTTTGGGGGTCACCAGGAGACTAAGGTCCTTGACAAACGGCTTAAGTTTCCGAACGAGCAAGCTACCTGAGATAATCACAAGGAGATGAAGGTAGGGATCTGCATAGCAACGTATAGGCGCCCTCAAGCTCTGGAGAGATGCCTCCGGAGCTTAGGAGAAGCCCGCATCCCCCAAGATGCGGAGATAGAGGTATTCGTGGTGGACAACGACCCAACTGCATCAGCAAAGCGCGTAGTGGAAACCCTAAGCCCAATCCTAACAATCCCCCTCCATTACTGCATCGAACCCAGGAAGGGCATACCCTTTGCCCGCAACAAGGCAGCACGATTGGCGGCAAGCTGCACCTTTATAGCCTTCATCGACGACGACGAGACCGTCCACAGGGATTGGCTAGTACATCTGCTGGAGGCGCAGAGGAGATTCGAGGCGGATCTTGTGGCCGGGCCTGCATTGCCGGTGCTCGATCCTCAGGCTCCTGAGTGGGCCTTGACGAGCAGGCTGTTCCATAAACGCAGGATGCCCACAGGCGAGCGCATAGATTGGGCGAGCACCTGCAACTGCCTGGTGCGTACCTCAAAGCTGTTCGAGATCCCAGGTCCTTTCGACCAAAGGCTAGCAAACACCGGTGGTTCAGATCGATTATTGACTTTGCAGCTATCCAGACGAGGGTGCAAGCTTGTATGGTGTGATGAAGCCCTGGTGATGGATCACATCCCCTTGGAACGCACGACTGCTAAGTGGTACCTGCAAAGAAAGTACAGAGAGGGCAATACTATAGCCGTGTGCGAGGCCCTGCTTCCCCCCAACATACGTAAAGGAATGCACAGAGTTGCAGCCAAAGCACTGCTTTCCCTAGTACTGACCCTACCGCATACACCTCGGCTGATCGTTCCAGATACTGCAACCAGGCTCAAGCTCCTTGGCAGGCTTCTCACGAGCATTGGTACCCTAGCGGGACTCCTGGGCCATAGATATCGTGAATACGATAGGCAGCCGCCCAACAACACACCGTAGCAGTAAGTAAATACCACTTTGTAATTAATATATATCTCAACACAATCTTAACCGTCTACATGTACACTGATATCGTACACAGAAGCATGATATTATGTTCGAAGGTGTACATATGTCGGCTAATGCAAGTTGCAAGATGCTTCTTGACACCGGGCGAGCAGCCGCTGCTGCTACCGTCGGGGTGTGCGTGATCACCTACAAGAGACCCAAAGGCCTCCACAGATGCCTCCAGTCCCTCCAACTCCTCCAGTTCAGACTCTCCTCCACACCCCACATCTCCATCTTCGTCGT
>Ga0066870_100382_pt1 | contig 21584 bp, 16 predicted proteins | sample CeladaPassage60A_FD_62237 | JGI IMG/M metagenome (GOLD analysis project Ga0066870, IMG submission 62237) | Cellulose-adapted microbial communities from the Joint BioEnergy Institute, USA - Passage3 60A | ecosystem: Engineered > Bioreactor > Continuous culture > Unclassified | place: USA... | reverse complement strand
GGCGGCTTGGGACTTCGTCTTGTTTCGCAGACTCGTCCGACTGTGACGGCCTCCGATTGGGTTCGTGTCCCTCAGGTCGAGTGTTTGCCTCCAGCTTCCTTCAGATTCCGTCTCACGGCGAACACCCTTGCCTTCAGCTAACGGTAGGCGCTCGCCAGCCCCCGTTCGGGACTTTCACCCTATAGCGTCGCACCCATGCCTGGCGTACAAAGGACTGTCCCGGCCTTTTTCGCCGGCCGGGACGAAGAACCCCAAACCGGATCCTGTCCTTATTCTCCCTCCGCATCAAGTCCCAGCCGGGCAAAAATCGTGTCCACATGTTTCAAATGGTAGCGGTTGTCAAAGCATTCGGCGATCTCTTCCGGAGTGAGGAAACGCCGGATCCTTTCGTTTTTTTCCAGAAGCCCCCGGAAGGAAACTTGCTTTTCCCAGGCCTTCATGGCGACGGGCTGGACCGTGTCGTAGGCCTCTTCCCGCGACATGCCGGCCTCGATCAGCTTCAGCAGCACCCGCTGGGAGTAAATTAACCCGAAGGTTTTTTCCATGTTCCTTTTCATATTTTCCGGATAAACCGTCAAGTTTTCCAAGATGGAAGCAAAACGGTTCAGCATGTAGTTCAACAGGGTCGTCGCATCCGGCAGAATGATCCGCTCCGCCGACGAATGGGAAATATCCCGCTCGTGCCAAAGGGGAATATTTTCATAGGCGGTTGCCATATAGCCCCGGAGCACCCGGGCGATACCGGCCATGTTTTCCGATCCGATCGGGTTTCTTTTGTGGGGCATGGCGGAAGACCCCTTTTGGCCGGCCGCAAAAAATTCTTCCGCTTCCCGGATTTCGCTTCGCTGCAGCCCCCGGATTTCGGTGGCGAATTTTTCGATGGAGGAAGCGATGAGGGCAATGGTGGCGACGTAGTAGGCGTGCCGGTCCCGCTGCAGCGTCTGGGTGGAGATCGGCGCCGGCTGCAGGCCCAGCCTTTCGCAAACGTATTTTTCCACGAAAGGATCCACGTTGGCATAGGTGCCGACGGCGCCGGATATTTTCCCGACCTCCACCCCCTCGGCGGCCGCCCGGAAACGGGCCAGATTCCGCTTCATCTCCTCATGCCAGAGGGCCATCTTTAAGCCGAAGGTGGTGGGCTCGGCGTGGACTCCGTGGGTCCGCCCGATCATGATCGTATATTTGTGAGCGGCGGCCTTTTCCCGGATCACCCGCAAAAGCCTTTCCATATCCCGGATCAATATGCGGTTGGCCTGTTTCAATAAACAGGACAGGGCCGTGTCCACCACATCCGTGGACGTCAGGCCGTAATGGATCCATTTCCGTTCTTCTCCCAATGTTTCCGAGACGGCCCGGGTGAAGGCGATCACATCGTGTTTCGTTTCCCTCTCGATTTCTTTCACCCGGTCCAGCCGGAAGGAGGCGTTTTTGCGAATCTTTTCCGCATCCTCCTTCGGAATGACGCCCAGTTCGGCCCATGCCTCACAGGCCAAAATTTCCACTTCCAGCCAGGTTTTGAATTTGTTTTCCTCCGACCAGATGTCGGCCATTTCCCGTCTTGTATAACGTTCGATCATTTCGGTCCTCCAATTTTGAAAAAATTTTGCCGGCTGCGCCGGAATCCGGGAAAAAAGCCGGAACCCGTTTCCGGTTGCGGCGCCGGCTGCTTCCACCCCATTTCCGTTCCCGCGTCCGGCCGCTCCCCAGGCGCGGCCGGCGTTTATCCTTCCCCGCCCGGCCGCTGAAAATCCCGGTGCGTAACGGGAAAGGACTCCGGGGCGAAAAAAGGCAAAATGAAGCCCCGGCCCGGCGGAGGCCGGCCGTTCCGAAAGGAAAAGGTTTCCTTACCCCTTCTTTTTCCGCGGTTTCATAGCCTTCATGACCGGTTCGCCCGGAAAGGATCTCCGCCATTTCAGTCTTTTTTTGCGCGGATGTATAGCCCCGGTGCCGACCTTCCCCGCCTTTTCACCGTTCGATAATCCTGGATACATCATAGGGGGATAGGGGGACATCGCATTTTTCCCCGAGGGCGATCTTCGCCACCTGCAGCCCGAGATAGGGCCCGACCGTCAAACCGGAAGAACCGAGCCCGTTGGCGACCAGCAAACCGTCGAATCCCGGGACGGGCCCGAAAGCGGGCATAAAATCGGAAGCGACGGGGCGGAACCCGAAGCGGGCCTCCAAAAATTGACCTTCCGCCAATCCCGGGGCGGCAGATAAGGCCTTGTCCAAAATGGCATGCAGACCGCCGGCCGTCACCCGTTCGTCGAAGGTGTCATCATCTTCATGGGTCGATCCGGCAAGGATCCTACCGTCTTCAAAGGGCAGGATGTATTGGCTTTCCGGGAGCATGAGCATCGGCCAATCCTCCGTCGCCCGGTTTCTCAACTGGAGATGGACGATTTGCCCCTTTTGGCCCCGCACCTTCAACCGGATCCCGAGGGGCCACAGCAGCTCCGGCGTCCACGCCCCCGCGGCGACGATCACCGTGTCGGCCGGATAATATTCCCCCGAAGCGAAGACCCCGGTTACCGTATTTCCCTGGAAATCCAATTCCGCCGAGCGGATCGCGGTTTTGGCGCCGTGTTTTTTTGCGGCATTGAGGAGGGCCTCCCTCAAGGCGGAGCCGTTCACCCTCGCCGCCCCGCTGACATAAAGGAAGTAAAAATCCTTGCTTAACAAGGGGAACATTTCCGCCGCCTCATCGGGCGCAAGTTCGCGGACCTCCCCCATCTCCGGGGCATCTTCCTGCCTTTTCAAGACCCTTTCCTTCATTTTTTCCAATTTGGACCGGTCCCTGTGGAGGGTGATGACGCCCACCCGGCGGTAACCGGTGTCCGTCTCCCCATCCTTTTCCAGCTCCTCCACCAATTCCGGAAAGTAACGGGTCCCCAACTTGGCCAGCAAATACCAGTCTTTGTTTCTCCGCTGGGAAAGCCACGGGCACAGGACGCCGGCCGCGGCATCCGTCGAACGGCCCGTTTCCCCGCGGTCGATCACCAAAACGTCCGCGCCCGCTTTGGCCAAATGATAGGCGCAGGAGGCGCCGAATATCCCCGCGCCGACAATCACGATTTTTTTCATCCCATTCACCTTTTTTCAAGATTCCCTATTCTTCATTTTATATAATACGGGGGCCAGCCTCAAAAGGAAAATGCAGGCTTTTTGTGCGCCCTTGCCGTTCCGCCTGCCGCCGGTCAGAAACGCGGATTTTCGCGGCCATGCGCCCCTTGGCCCCCTTGCCATCTTTCGTTCCCGGCGCCCTTCCGGCCTCCTTTTTCATCCCGGCTGAATCTGCGCGTCCCGGCACTTCCGTGGCGGGAATCCAGACCGGCCTGCCCGGCGGCTTTCCATTAAGAAAGATCCGGCCGCGGGCGCCGCCTTGACGGCGGATGGCTTTTTCGCGGGCGAACTTTTCGGGAGGCAAGATCCGTGCGCCGATCCCAATCCGGCCATCCCCCGGTCCGGCATGCCTCCGGGGAGCGGATCGCGGCTTCCCGGTTCCCGGTTCGCTTCTTTCGGGCACGCCGGATCTCCCGTGGAAAACTTGGCCTTCCGGCTGGCAGCCCCCGCTTCCTTCAGCCTTTTCCGCCGGCATTCACACGGGCATGGGGATCCCCGAAACCATCCATAACAAAAGGTGTCCGGGAAGGATTCCTCCCCGGACACCTTGATCCGCCAAAAAAGCCAGATTTTCATCCCTATCCAGCCCGTTTCGCCATGGAGCCCGGTCCCTGTCCGCCCGCAACGCCCCCTTCCCGGGGCCCGCGCGGCAGGAACCGGCGATGCCCTCCGACGGTTTTCCCGCCAAGGAAAAACCGACCGTTTGTCCCGCTACCTTAAAAAGATAAAGTACAGGAGGAAGATCACCGCCATGCCGTACATGATCGGATGGATCTCCTTTCTTCTCCCGGCCAAAATCATGGTGATCGGGTAGAAGATGAATCCGGCCGCGATCCCGTTGGCGATGCTGTTGGAAAGGGGCATGGCGACCAGCGTTAAAAAGGCGGGAACCGAAATTTCAAAGCGGCCCCAGTCGATTTTGTTCAGCGACGAGACCATGAGCACCCCGACAATGATCAGGGCGGGCGCGGTTACCGGTTCCGTGATGACGCTCAAGAGCGGATAGAAAAACAGGGACAACAGGAACAGCGCGGCGGTCACCACCGCGGCGAATCCGGAACGGGCGCCGGCCGCCACCCCCGCCGAAGATTCGATGTAGGAAGTGACCGTGGACGTTCCCAAAATGGAACCGGAAACGGTCGCCAGCGCATCGGCAAAGAGGGCCCGCCCGGCACGGGGCAGCTGATTGTTTTTCAACAGACCGGCCTGGTTGGCGACGGCGACCAGGGTGCCGGCGGTATCGAAAAAGTCAACGAACAGGAAGGTTAAGGCGACCGCCAGCATATCCAGCGTAAAAATTTGCTCCGGATGGCGGATGATCGCCTCGATCGACGCCCCGAAGGTAGGGGCGATGCTGGGGATTTCCCCGACGATTTGTCTCGGCGTATCAATCAGGCTGGCGAACATCCCGACGACGGCCGTGATCACCATTCCGATGAAAACGGCGGCATTCACCTTTCTCACCATTAAAATGACGGTTACGAACAGTCCGAAAATGGCGAGCAATGTATTCCCGTTGGAAAAATCCCCCAAAGTCACCAGCGTGGAATCGTGGTTGACGATGATCCCCGCATTCCGGCAGCCGATGAAGGTAATAAACAGCCCGATCCCGGCGCTGACGGCATACTTCAATTCCTCGGGGATGGCATTGATGATTTTTTCGCGGATCCCGGATAATGTCAGGATGATAAACATCAGGCCGGAAAACATGACGCCGGTCAAGGCGTTTTGCCACGGGATGCCCATCGTCAGGACGACGGTGAAGGCGAAAAAGGCGTTCAACCCCATTCCCGGTGCGAGGGCGATCGGGTATTTGGCGATGATCCCCATGAACAGGGAACCGATGGCGGCGGACAAGGCGGTGGCGACAAACACCGCTCCTTTGTCCATGCGCATGGCGTCCGGGAAATCCTCAACGGAAGACAGGGAAAGAACCAGCGGATTGACCACCAATATGTAGGCCATCGACAAGAACGTGGTCAGCCCCCCGATAAACTCCCGGCGATAATTGGTACCCAGCTCGTCAAACATGAAATATTTCCGCATGAATGACCTTCCCTTCCTTTTTTGATGGTTTGCGGCGAATGAAAGCAATAAAAGAAGCTCCGTGAAACTACCGGAGCTTGACGAGAGGGTACGCGGAAAGAAGGGCATGATCCGCCCGTCCCGCTCCCCCGCCGGGAAAACGAAAACAACGGGGAAGGGCGGCGTCATCCCGTTCCTCTCACGCATCTCCTCGTAGTCAAGCTATTTACGGTAGCTTGGTAGAGACTTGCGGGCCATATTCCCGCAATTATACGAGTTTTCGATTCAGTTTTCTTTAGAATACAAAGAAATGTCCGGAATGTCAATACAAGAAACGAACTATTTTAACATAAAAGGCAAAAAATGTTCGTTTACTTAGGCGTGCCCTCCGCTGAAACGCAAAGGGGGATCATCGCGGACAGAGGCCCGTTTCTATCCCGGGACGCGATGCAGGCCCATGCCGGTTCTTCCCGGCCAGACGCTTCCATCCCTCCGCAAAAACCGGAACCTCATTCCCATTCGATGGTCGCGGGCGGTTTGCTTGTGATGTCGTAAACGACCCGGTTCACCCGTTTCACTTCATTGACCAATCGCGTTGAAATTTTCTCCAAGACGTGCCAAGGGATCTTCGCCCAGTCGGCGGTCATCCCGTCGACGGAGGTCACCGCCCGGATCGCCACCGTGTAGTCGTAGGTGCGCTGATCCCCCATCACGCCCACCGTCCGGATCTCCGGAAGGACGGTGAAATATTGCCAGATTTCCCGGTCCAGCCCCGCTTTTTTTATCTCTTCCCGCAGGATGGCGTCCGTCTCCCGGACCAATTCCAGCTTTTCCTCCGTCACTTCCCCGAGGACGCGGATCGCCAGGCCGGGCCCCGGGAAGGGCTGCCGCCAGACGATTTCGTCGGGAAGCCCCAGTTTTTTCCCCAATAGGCGCACTTCGTCCTTAAACAACGATTTCAGCGGCTCCAGCAGGGAAAAATTCAGGTTTTTCGGCAATCCGCCGACGTTGTGGTGGGATTTGATCGACGCGGAAGTTTCCGTGCCGCTCTCAATCCAATCGGAATATAAAGTTCCTTGGGCCAAAAAAGGAATGTCGCCCATGCGGCCCACTTCATCCTCGAACACCCGGATAAATTCCTCGCCGATGATTTTCCGCTTCCGCTCCGGATCGGTGACGCCTTTTAACCGCCGCAAAAACCTTTCTTTGGCGTCGACCATGCGGACATCGACGGAAAACCGGTCCCGGAACGTCCGCATCACTTGTTCCGCCTCTTCCTTTCTCAACAGGCCGTGGTCGACAAACAAACAGACGAGCTGATCGCCGACCGCTTTGTGGACAAGGGCGGCCGTCACCGACGAATCGACGCCTCCGCTCAAGGCGCAAAGCACCCTTTTGTCCCCGACGGTCTCCCGGATCCTTTCGGCTTCTTCGTCAATGAAGCGGTCCATCGTCCAGTTTTTCCCGCAGCCGCAAATATGGCGGGCAAAATTTTTCAAGATTTGCAGGCCGTATTCGCTGTGGCTCACTTCCGGATGGAATTGGACGGCGAAAATCCGCCTTTTTTCGTCGCTGATCGCCGCCGTGATCCCGTTTTCGCTCACCGCATCCGCGGAAAATCCTTCGGGAAGGCGGCTGATCACATCCCCGTGGCTCATCCATACGATTTGCTTCTCCGGCGTATGTTCAAAAAGGGCCGTTTTCCTTTGGCAAAAAATCTCCGTTTTTCCGTACTCCCGGGAAGGCAACGGACGAACCTCCCCGCCGAACCGATGGGCGATCAGCTGCATGCCGTAACAAATGCCCAAAATGGGGATCCCCAAGTCAAAGATTTTTTCGTCGCACCGGTATGCCCCCTCATCGTATACGCTCTTCGGACCCCCGGAAAAGACGATTCCTTTCACCTTCCGTTTCTTGATTTCCTCCGCGGATAAATGATGGGGATGAAGTTCGCTGTACACGCCGATTTCCCTGATCCGCCTCGTAATGAGCTGATTGTATTGGCTTCCGAAATCCAGGACGATGATCATATCTTGTTCCGGCAAAAAAATCCACTCCCTGTTTCGTCTTGTTATCGGCCGGATCATGCGGAATGATCCTGAGAAAATAAAAAACTAGAATCCCGCGTAAAAGGCAGAATTCTAGTATGTTTCCAAAAAAAGACATACAGGATCTGCCTTCATAGTCAAATCATTTCCGGTGATTTGGTAGAGACTCCCGAACCGATTATCGGGATTATATGAAGGTGATTGGACAGCCTATTCAGTTTTTCTGCGGCGGATCGATGACCGCCGCCTTTGGCGGTTCTTACAAGATTGGAGCGCCCATTCCGTTTTTCCGGGTTCCGGAAAAATCCGTTCCCGGTGATAAAATGCTTTGCATTTAGTCTATCAACATCGGGAAACAGCGTCAAGCTAAATTTTTGCAGCCGAAACGCATTTGTTGAGTCACCGAAACGATAAGACCGGAGGCGCTCCAATCCAAATTTTCGCAGCGGAAACCCTCACGCCTCCCGGGACGTGCGGCTGTACCAGCGATAAATTTTTTGCAAATCCCCGCCGTCCAGGTTGTTTCCGCGGCCCGCGGCAATGCCGATCCCCGATTTGATGTTCGCCCGGATGTTCCCCAAATTCCGCCGCTTTTGGAAAAGGTTTACGGATATCTCCAGGGATTGGATGCGATGCCGGAACAGGTACGCGGTCCGGGCGGTGACGAACCAGCTTCTCAAGGCGAGCTGGTCTCCGGTAATATTCCATCCCGAATGTCTGTAAGCCAGGTGGCCGAGCCACGCGGAAAGGGGAACGAGCACCAGAAGGACCCATCCCCAAGGCCGGAAAAACCAGACGGCCAGGCAAACCGGAAGGACGGAGACAAGGACCGGTTTGATGATGAACCGCCATCTCGCCCGTTTCGGCGCCGGCCGGAACCCGATTTCAACCGTATACTCGGGAAGGCAGGCCCGGATGAAGCGGCCGATTTGATTTTTCCGGATGAGCGGGAAGATGACGATCTCTCCGCTGACCTCGTACTTGTCTTCCCCGCTCGTTCCGGCGCTGACGAGAACGACGGTGGCATAGCCGAACAGTTTGCGGATAATATTTTCTTTCACCATGATTCCCTGCACCCGGTGGGCGGGAACGGATAACTGCCTTTTTTCCAGAAGCCCCCTGGAAATGAAAAGCTCCTCTTTCCCCCGTTTCACCGTAAAATGGGCGTATTTGAGCATCGTCTGCGCGATGGCAGCCAGGTAGGCGGCAAGAAAAACGAGGATGATGAAGGTCGCAACAAGGAGGATGTCCTGATGGATGAAAAACAGCGCTTCACGATAGATCCATTGAAAGGAAATGAAATCATCCAATTCCTGGGCGAAGGCCAAGAGGGCGGCGATCACCCCCCACACTCCGCCGCTGGTAACCGCAAGCAGAAAAAGTTCCCGCATGTTCATCGTAAAAACGGTTTCCCATTCCTCGTCTTCCGCATGTTCCAAATCAGGCTCCCCGTCTTGGGAAACGGCTTCGCCAAGAGCCGGATCCTCCGCTGTTCCCTTCTCTTTTTTCCGCCGGATCTCCTTCTGCAGTTTGACCGCTTCTTCTTTCGTGATCGCGGTCAACTCCGCATCCGCCTCTCCCATCTCGTTGGAACCGGCGGTTTCCACCTGCACCTTCGCCAGCCCGAACAGCCTTTGCCAAAGGCCTTCGGAAACGATCACGGATTGGATTCGCTCCAAAGGGATATACCTTTTTTTCCGGATGATGACGCCGTATTCCATCCGAAGTTCCCCGTCTTCCATCCAATAGCGGAACGTCAGCCATTTCAGAAAACCGAAAACGGCCGTGAGAAGGACGAAGAGGAGGGAGAGGAGCAAAAAATCGGTTTTTATATTCCCTTTGAACCCGTTGAAAATGAGGACGAGGACATAGGGAAAGATCATATCTTTTATCCCTTGCAAGGAAGATATGAAAATGGCGACGGGATGCAATCTCTTTTTTTCAGACATCTTCCCTTACCACCCTCACCAAATAGGAAATCGTTTTGCGGAGCTCCTCCGCCTCATCTTCGTCAAGGGCCGGGATTTCATGGGTCGTGGCCGCCGAGGAAATCACGACGGAGGCGATGCGGTATTTTTTCATGATCGGCCCCTGGTTCGTGTCCACGTGTTGGACGCGGATGATCGGGATCAGCGTCCTTTTTACGACAAACAGGCCGTGCTGCAGTTCGATTTCCTGTTCCCGCAATTCGTAGCGCCATCTTTCCCAGCGGATTTTCGGTACGAAAAAGACGGCGATCAAAAAGAAACAAATATCGACAACGACGAGGATCGGTATGATCCATTTCGGCAGATCCAAAAGAAAAACGGCGACCGTTGCGGCGATGGAAAGGGCGAAAACAATGAAAGATAAAATGGCGCCGTAAATTTTCCAAACCTTCAACGCTTTCGGCGAGATCCTTTTTTCCGGACTGGTCAGCATGCGAATCCTCCCTTATATTGCCCGCTTTTTCAAATGACAGCAAACTCCGACAATTTTTACGGAAGAAAGACGGAAAAGATTCACCTCCCTCTTCCCGGCGAACAGCCTCATTTCACCGATCTATTTATTCGCAAAAATTTTCTTCGCCACCCGGACCGAAGCCCAAATCACAAAACCGGCGAGGATCTGGACGGGCCAGCTTACGGTGACGGACGGGCCGAAATCGGGGAAAAAGGCGGTAAAGGCGATCATCAGAGCGCCGCCGGTCCCCACGATGAAAAAGATTTCCAGGGATAACTTCTTTTCCGCCTTTGCATTTTGCAAATAGACGGATTTTTTGATGAATCGGAACACGACCGCGGCCAAGGCGAGAGACACCGACAGGTTCACGAGGAAAACCACGAGTTCTTTTATCAGGAAAATTTCCGGGTCCACTTCCCGAAATTGAGAAACGATGAACAGGATCAGCCCGGAAATCATCAAAACGATCCCGAGGAGATCGGCGGCGACGACGGCTATGAAGGAAATCCATCCGGTGAGCTTTTCCTTCGGCAAAAGCCCGAGAATTTCGTCCGCGTATTCCTTCGGATTCTTCCCGAATATCTCTTCCGCCGTCTTTCCCTCCCTTTGCCCTTCCAGCAAGTGCTCCAAGATCTCCAGCAGGATTTCCTCGGTGGCCCGCTCGGAAACCGACATGTTGCTCCGGATGTAGATCAGCAAATCGGAATAATATTTTTCATTTTCCTCGGTCAAAAGCTTCCTTTTGCGATTGTTGATTTCAATTAACGTTTTCGCGCTAACCATCATTGTCCCCTCCGTCAAACTGAAACACGGACATGTGACATTTTTTGCGGCCGTTTTTTCCGGATGATGTTCTCCGTTTCGCGAGAGAGCGGCCCGGGTTAAACGCCGGAACCCGATTTTCCCGGATCATGGTTTCCCTTCACCCGGCGCCGGTCCGGCCCGGCCGTGCGGGCCCCGGCTTTCCCCCATTTTCCGCGCCTTCCCCCTTCCGGCGTCACGGCTTGAATGCGCGGAACAGCCGGTCGACCGGCCGGGAAATCTTGTTCCATTCCTCCATAATTTCAACGAGGGCCTTTCGGCCTTCCTCCGTCAAATAATAATATTTCCGGTTCGGTCCGTACATGGAGGGATGCATCTCCCCGCGGATCATCCCGTTTTTTTGCAGCCGGAGAAGGATCGGGTAGACCGTGCCTTCGCTGACGTCTTCCAATCCCGCTTCCCGCAGCTTTTTGGACAATTCATAGCCGTAGACCGGTTGTTTGCCGATGATGGCCAGGACACATCCATCCAATACCCCTTTTAACAACTGGCTGCGGATCGACATGTCACATCCCTCCGTTGTTTCCGTCGGCTTTTTTGCGAAGCAAGGCAGGTGCAGCCCAAGACCTTCCATTTCCGGAACCGACTATTTGGCAATACAAGATAGATGGGTAAAATAAAAGGTCCCGTTAAAGAACAACGTCGCTCATCTGATAAATCGAATGGAACGCTTAAAAAACGGGGGGCCCTTGCCGAATGGCCGGCAATGAAACGGAAGAACCGAAAAGGGCAAGACTATTTCTGCCAAATCTTTTGAAATAACTTGGCATAGGTTAGGGCAAGTACGGATTGCAAGATGATGAAGAAAGATAAAATAACCGTTTGCCCGTTATGGTTTATCGCGCCTGCGACTGCCATAATCATGCCGAACAGGATAAATAGAACACTCAGGAAAGGCATTGCCTTAATCAATAGTTCAAGTGTTTTGTTCACCGCAGCGATTCCCCTTTGCATTTTCCTTTGTCGGCGGGTTCTTAAAGACATTAAACGGAACCAAGCCGCATTCCGATCTCGTCACTTTTATTTTCCGCCGAGGAACATTTGTTTGCTTTAACCAATAATCACATGGACAAAAAAAGAATGCAAGTATCTTGCATAACAAAATACCTGCATTCATTATAAGGCAATCCCTTCCATTTGTAAAGGAATTTGTTGGGAAAACGGGATGAAACCTACCGCAAGATCTTCAACAGCCGTCTCCAGCTCAATTGCCATTCCGCCGATGCATCAAACGAAGCCGGCGGATAATAGACGACCCTTTCGTACAACCGGGTCAGCCGTTCCATATCGCCGGTGGAGAAATACCGGTCGATCCGTGCCGCATATTGGCGCAGCGATTCCCCTTCGTCCTTTTTCATCCCGCTTCGCTCCAATTGTTTCAAAAGGGCGAGATAGGCGCCGGCGAAATTTTTCGCGTCCGTTTTCCTTCCGTATCGGGCAACATACCAAAAAGGCAGCCATTTCCGGCGGAACTTATAGGTAAGAAAGGCGGCCAGGAGGAGGGCGATTCCGGAAGCGCTGAGAGAAAACAGATGTTCCTTCATCCATTCGGAAAGATCGGTTCCCTTCCTCCCGCCATTTTCCGCGGCGGAATTGTCCGGCCCCTGTTCCGGAACATTGTTCCTTTCATTCGGCCGGTTTTGTTGAGGAGTCTGTTCCTCTTCCGGCTTTGGCGTATCCGAACCGGCATTTTCCTGGCTGTAGACGAAATTCGCCGGGTTGGTGAACCCTTTCGTCGGTTCGAAGGGAACCCAGCCCACCTCCGGAAAATAGACTTCCGGCCAGGAATGGGCGTGGGAATTTTTCAGCTCGTAAACCCCAATCCCGCCTTCTTCCGTATCGACCAGTTCCCCGGACGAATACCCTTTGACCCATCGCGCCGGAATGCCGACGGAACGGAGCAGCACGACCATGGCCGTCGAAAAGTTGTCGCAATACCCGGTTTTGCTTTCAAACAAAAATTGGTCCACATAATCTTCGTCCACATCCGGAAAAGGGACATCGGCGGTGTCATAGGTGAATTCCGGCCCCTTTAAATATTGTTCGATCGCCTTCGCCTTGTCGTACCAGTTATCATAAGGGGCGGTGATCTCCGCCGCCAAATCCGTCACCCGCCGGGGAAGGTTTCCGGGAAGCTGGGTATATCGAAACAAAAATTCGAACCCTTCCCGGGAACTGCGGAAAGAATTCACACCGGATTCATCGTTAACGGCCCTCAGTTTATCGATCTCATAGACCGGTTCCCGGTACCCGACGGTATAGTCATCCTCGAATCCCGCGACGACTTTTTCCGTGGTTTGATTGAAGCCAAAGACGCCCCCGGAAAAATCGAAGTATTCAAATCCCCGCGGATAAATGATGTGGGGGTAATAGGTGGGGAAGGCTTTAATTTTCGCCCTGTGGATTTCATATCTCCGCTGAAGCACACTCGTATAGATCGGAAGGGATTTTTGGCTTACCAACTCGGCGGAAGCGATATCCCGCACCGTGGGAGAACCGGAAAAATAAACGATCTGGTCCGCTTTGCCGGTTGCCCATCCCTTTCCGGTATAATAATCCTTCGTTTCCACGACCCAGTAATTCCGCATAGGCGTTTTCACCCGGAAAACCAGGCCCTCATCCTGGGCAAAAGGCCCGCCCAAAAAGAGGTCGTCCGGATCATATCCGACCCTTGACATGCCTTTCCCCTTTCCCGGGCCGCCATCTCCGGAAAGGGACTGGATATAGGGCACCGGATCCGGCCAGATCGGGTCCGCCTTCGGCATGATATAGGCGACGGCCGTGCTGAAAAAGACGAGAACCGCCAAAGAAAGCGCCCATTTCGCCTTCAGCCCCGCTTTCAGGCGGACCCCTTCCCTTTCCGCGCAGCGGTCCAAAAACAGCATCCCCATGCTGAAGAGGCCGAAAACGACGGTGCGGATCATCGGCCATTTGCCGTCATAGGGCATGAAGGTGTCGAAGACGGCAATGTAAAGGATGGTCATCAACAGAAAGAAGAGAATCTTTTTCCGGACGACAAACCAATAATGGAGCAAGTAAACCATCAGCCAGATTAACAGAAAAAACTCCAGCGTCCGGAAACTGTCGCTTTGCCCGGTCCATTCCCGGCGGAACAGGATTTTCACGTTCGCCGCGACATCCTGGACGAACCACCCGACCCATTGGAAAGTGAAAAAAGGTTCATGAACAAAGGTCCGGTTCAGCACATAAAAAATGTAAACCGAACCGGCGGCCAGCTGGACAAGAAAGGGAACGCGAAAGAGGAAAAACAGAAAGCAGAGGACGGTGAACACGAGGAAAACCGGCATATTGTGAATGCCGCCGATCGTTTCCAAGGGGCGCATCCATTCCCAAAGCAGCAAAAAACCGGCCGCACAAAAAAGAATCGTGTTTGCCCGCAGCGTTCTCATCTGTCCATCCCCCCGCCAAAGGCATTGGCAAAATTCTCCTCCCGCAGGATTTTTACGAAGATCCCCCGGCTTTTCGCCAGATTCATCAATTTCGTATCCCCGGGAGAAATTTGTTCATCGTTCCCTTTTACGCAGACCAACAGTTTCGCCCCCCGCGGCGAAACATTTTTGGCGATGGCCTCGATGTCCTCTTCCCGCAAGGCCGTCGTGACGAAGATTTTATTGATGTTCTGCAAAAAAATCACCGGATCGTTTTCAATCTGCTTGTGCCATGGGATGGCCGATTCGTCCTCCACCTTTGCCAAAAAGTAAAACATCGCCTGTTTATGAAAGACTCCCCCTTGGACGGGGAAATAGTGCCGCTCCTTTTCGCAGGCATACAAGCCGGCTTGGCCGCCCTTTTTGATCACCGCCCGGATGAGGGAGGCGGTAAATTTCACCGCCAAATCAAAGGTGCCGCTCGGCGAACAATCAAGAACGATCATGAGATCGTTCGTTTGCCTTTGTTCAAACTCTTTCGTCATCAATTCGTTCCTCCGGGCGGTAGCCTTCCAATGGATCCATGAAAACCGGTCGCCGGGCTGGTAATCCCTTAATTGGACGGCCATGGTGGAATCCCTTTTCACCTGGTCTCGCACCGCCGCCATCCCCTGGTCGAAATAATTTTCAAAGGGCCGGTAAACCATGTCCACAACGGCGGGATAAACGAGAAAAGAAGCTTCGCAGGGAATCCGCCTGCTTTTTTCGACGAATCCGAACCAGTCGGCCACATATACCCGGACGGCGGGAAACTCGTATTCCCCCCGGGTGATATTCGGGATGGTGTATTGGACAGCCAGCTCTTTTTTAAAGAAGGCAAACAGCAAAGTCTTGTAAGGAGTTCTCCCCCTCTTGGCCAGTTTCTCCGGCATTTCGTCCGAAAGGGTGAGGAAGAAAAGGGGCGAACGGAAGGGGAAACGGACGGTCATTTTCATCCGGACCGTTTCCCCTTCGGAAACATCCGTCTTTGCAATCTCCCGCATCACTTGAATTTTTTGAACCGGATAGAACAGGATGAAAAGGGCGTACAGGGCAAAGGGCAGGATGCTGAAAAAGAGAAACCAGGAAACAAAGCCGCCTTGAAACATTCCATAGGAAAAGGCCGCAAAGAACAAGAGCAGGAAAACGATGATTTTCGCGCCGGCAATGACATGGCGATTTACCGCTTTCATTTTCATTATTTTCCGTACCTCTGGATCGGGACTTTTACGGTTCGGACGACATCGTTGACCAATTGCTCCGCCGTGATGCCGTTGTATCTGGCCTCCGATTTTAAAATGAGGCGATGGGCGAAAACGTAAGGAGCCAAAAACTGGATGTCATCGGGGATGACGTATTCCCTCCCGTGGAGGAAGGCGTAAGCCTGGGCGGCTTTCATGATGGCGATGGAGCCCCGCGGGCTTACCCCCAGATAAATGTGGGGATGATTTCGCGTCCTTGCGACGATGTGGACGATATATTCCTTTATCGATTCATCGACAAAAACGGACCGGATTTCCTTTTGATATTCCTGCAATTCATCGGTGGTGATCACCGGTTCCAGTTCTTCGACGGAAACGTCCGCCTGGGCGCGGGTCAAGACTTCCACTTCTTCCTGAATGGAAGGATAGCCCATTTTCATTTTCAGCAAAAAACGGTCCAATTGGGCTTCCGGAAGGGGATAGGTCCCTTCGTACTCGATCGGGTTTTGCGTGGCCATGACAAAGAACGGTTTTTTGAGCGGATATGTGACCCCGTCGATGGTGATATTTCCTTCCTCCATCCCTTCCAGCAAGGCGGATTGGGTCTTCGGGGAAGTCCGGTTGATTTCGTCGGCCAAAATAATGTTTCCCATAATCGGGCCGGGCCGGTATTCGAACGCCATTTCCTTCGGATTATAGATGGAAACCCCCAAAACATCCGAAGGCAGCAAGTCCGGCGTGAACTGGATCCTTTTAAACTGGGCGTTGACAGATCTCGCCAAACTTTTTACCAGCTTCGTCTTCCCGACACCGGGCACATCCTCCAGCAAAACGTGCCCGCCGGCCAACAGGGCGGTCAAACAGAGCACCGCTTCCTTTCGTTTTCCGATCATGATTTTTTCGATGTTTTCTATAATATCGCCGAGCTTGGGATGCAACGTTTCCGTAATCACAGGGTCCCCTCCAAAATAAAGATCGCAACGTATTCATTCGACAATCGACAAAAGGATTCCTTTCTTTAAAAATAATCAAAATTATGGAATAATGCAAACTTTATTTCCTGTGATCCGGCGTTTTAAGAGGAACTGGCCGGGAAAAGTTTGCAGGGAAAATGCGGACCCTGTTCCCGCCGCCGGGTTCAAGAATAATCGGAGGTTCCATCCATGTTCCGTCTCTGCCCGCTTCTTTTCCCGCTGGCGGGTTTAAAAACAATCGTCCCTGAGACGGGGCGAGGCCGGATCGGCACATGTTTCGCTTCGCCGGAAGGCCGGCGGGGAATCCGCCGTTTTTTCGCCGCGGCCCATTCATGATTTGCGGGAAGATTTGCGGACGGATGGACCGCCGCAGCTGAAGGGCATTCTGCGGCAATTCGAAAACGGGATCGTTGCCGGACAATGACCGATTGGGACCGGATTTTGGACATATCGCGGACGATGATGGACACCGGGAGCGATGATGGACATTTTTTGTCCGGTGATGGACATTTTTTTCAGGATGATGGACATTTTTCCTTTCATGACGGACAAATTTTTCCCATGTTGAACATAAATGTGAAAATGATGGACCAATCATCGAAAATGACGGACAATCGCATACGGTGCCGGACGGTTTTTTTATGATATGGAACGATCCGAAGGAAATGGCGGATAGTCCCCCGTAAAGCCAAAACATAGGTTGAACGTTTTACCCAAGATATTGGACATACCAATCTTTTATTGGACTTTTTTGCAAAAATGTCGGACACTTTCCTTGATACCGGACCATCCTTCCATGGCGGAAACAGGGATGTTGGACATTCCGGCCGGGCAAAAACCGCACGTCGGACATTCCTGCGCCGCGCCGAACAATCCGCCTTCCGTGCCGGTCACCGAAGGACAGGCGGCGAACCGAATCCAATCCGATATGAAAAGATCTGACTGCCATGAAACGCCCTTCCGAATTCCCTCATTCGCAGCATGATCATCCGCCGCGATTCAGAAGGCGGGCTTGCCTGAACGGGAGCCGGTCATCAAGGAATCACGGCATTTCAAGATGCGGCGTTTCATCTCTCCTCAATGAAGCCCGGCGTCTTCGCAACTGAAAAAATGGCACGGCTCAGCCGTGCCATTTTTGCTCCGCATCTTTTATGTATCCTGAACAACATAAGGAAATACGATAATTAACTAAATAAATTTAAAATTTCGCGGATGATCTCCGCCGGCAAACCACCCTCCGGCGGAACCACCCACAAAGAAAATATTGATCCATCGAACCTCAATACTGCTTCAAATATTGCTCCAGCTCCCACGGATGCACCTGCACGCGGAACATATCCCATTCGATCTCCTTCGCTTCGATAAACCGTTCCAAAATATGGGGGCCGAGGGCATCCTTGATGACTTCATCGGATTTCAGATTTTCCAAGGCCTGTTCCAAAGTGGACGGCAAATCGACAATGCCTTCTTTCAGGCGTTCCTCCTTCGTCATCACATAGATGTTCCGGTCGACGGGATCGGGCGGCGTCAGCTTGTTTTTGATGCCATCCAGCCCCGCCTTCAGGATGACCGCCATCGCCAAATAGGGATTGGCGGACGGGTCCACGCTCCGGATTTCCAAACGGGTGCTCATGCCGCGGGACGAAGGGATGCGGACGAGGGGGCTCCGGTTTTTCGGCGACCAGGCCACGTAGCAGGGCGCTTCATACCCCGGCACCAGCCGTTTGTAGGAATTGACCGTCGGGTTCGTCACCGCGGTGAAGTTCGGCGCGTGTTTCAATACCCCGGCCAAAAACTGGTACGCCGTTTCGCTCAATTGGAATTTCCCCTTTTCGTCGAAAAAGGCGTTTTCCCCGTCCTTGAACAGGGAAACATTGCTATGCATGCCGGAACCGTTGATCCCGAACACCGGCTTCGGCATGAACGTGGCGTGGAGGCCGTGCTTTCTGGCGATCGTCTTTACCACCAGCTTGAAGGTTTGGATGTTGTCACAGGCCGTGACCACATCGGCGTATTTAAAATCGATCTCATGCTGGCCGGGGGCGACCTCATGGTGGGAGGCTTCAATTTCAAAGCCCATGTTTTCCAGCTCGATGACGATGTCCCTGCGGCAGTTTTCCCCGAGGTCCGTCGGGGCCAAATCAAAATAGCCGCCGGCATCATTCAGTTCCGATGTCGGTTCCGCTTTTTCATCCAATTTAAAAAGGAAGAATTCCGGTTCCGGACCGAGGTTGAAACTGGTAAAGCCAAGTTCCTTCATTTCTTCGAGAACCCGTTTCAAATTCACCCTCGGGTCTCCGATGAAGGGAGTGCCTTCCGGCGTGTAAATGTCGCAGATCAGGCGGGCAACTTTTCCGTCGCCGGTCGTCCAGGGAAAAACCACCCACGTGTCCAAATCCGGATACAGATACATGTCCGATTCTTCGATCCGCACGAAACCTTCGATGGACGAACCGTCAAACATAATCCTGTTGTCCAAGGCCTTCGGCAGCTGGCTGATCGGGATCTCGACATTTTTAATGGTCCCCAAAATGTCGGTGAATTGGAGACGGATAAATTTGACATTTTCCTCTTTTGCCATTCGTTCAATATCTTCTCTCGTGTATTTGCCCATATGCAAAATCCTCCATGACATGGATTAATGTAAAAATCTGGAAAGTTCCCCTTGGCGAATGGAAAACTGGTAATTTTTCCCGAGATGCAACGTTTCTTCCCGGAGTCTTTTTCTCAGTTCGTTTTCGGTGATTTCCTTCTTCTCTTTTTCGATCCGGTCCAACTTTTCCTTTTGCTCTTCCTTCAAGGAAAAAACTTCCTTGATCCCGGCGATGTTCAGTCCCTGATTCAACAAATCCTTGATTTCCAGCAGCTTATCGATGTCGTTCAAAGAAAACAGGCGGTGCTTGCCGTCGCTCCTGGCCGGAGAAATCAGTTGGTGCTCTTCGTAATAGCGGATCTGCCTGGCGGAAAGGCCCGTCAGCTTCATGACCGTACCGATGGAAAACAACGGCATGGATCGGCGGATCTGGCTCTCCTTCAATTCACCTTCCTCCCTTCCAACCTATATGATGATTATATGCAAATGTTATATTTTTTGTCAATATTATGTTAAAAATTCTTACATAAAAAAGGCCGGGCATTGGGAATCATAAAAAAGCTGCCATCAGCCATCGGTGATGGCTTTGATGACAGCCTGTCATTCACCCATAATATCCCCGTCTTCCCTTCGTCACAGCACTATGGAGAAAACGATGGTTTTGATAAATATTCATTTCATTTCCACCAGTCATCAAACATCGTGACGGGCAAACGGCGTTTATGTTCCGTCCGCAAATAGATCGCCTCAATCTTCTCCTTCACTTCCGGCGGGACTTCCTTGCCTTCCAGGTAATCGTCAATATGCTGGTACGACAGCCCCAATTCCGTTTCATCCGCCTGTTGGGGGTTTTCATCCAGCAGGTCGGCCGTCGGGGTTTTCGTGTAAATCCGTTCATCCGCCCCCAATTCCTTCAGCAGGCTTTTCCCTTGCCGCTTCGTCAGGCCGCTCAAAGGCAAAATGTCCGCACCCCCGTCGCCGTATTTCGTGAAAAATCCCGTCACCGCTTCGGCGGCATGGTCCGTGCCGATCACGAGGAGCCCTTCCTGGCCGGCGATGGCATATTGGGCGATCATCCGCATTCTCGCCTTCACGTTTCCTTTGTTATAATCCGTCAGCTTTTCCCCCGTCGCCTGCAAATAATGGCCGTCAAAGGCATCGACCGCATCGGAAATGTTGTAGGTGACCACCTTGTCGGGATTGATGAACGATAAGGCCAGCCGGGCATCCTCTTCGTCCTTTTGAACCCCGTACGGAAGCCGGACGGCGACGAAAACGGCTTGATAATTTTCCTTCCGCAGCTCTTCCACCGCCAGCTGGGCCAGCCGTCCGGCCAGGCTCGAATCCTGTCCTCCGCTGATCCCCAAGACATATCCTTTCGCGCCGGTCTTTTTCAAGTATTCCTTCAAGAAATCGATCCGTTTTCGGATCTCTTCCTTCGGGTCAATGACCGGGCGGACGTGCAAAGCCTCCATGATTTGGCGCTGCAGACTCATCCGCGATCCCTCCTTGAAAATGAATCATTCTCATTTTACATTTACTACTTTTTTCCTTCGCCAGTCAATCGATTTCTACAGGAAATGGAAAAAAGGAACGTGGCGGGCCGGGAAAAGAACCGGCAGAAACGCCGGCGTAGGGAAAACGGCGAACGCCGCCCGCTTGTTTGAGACCGGGAAATTCCGAATGACATATGGCCATGGCTCCAGAAAAAATTTTTCCATTTATGCCGCTCCAAGAACTTGAAAGTTTGTAAAACTTTTTGCAAATCCGGCCCGAAAAAACGGCAAACATTGTTGAATTTCGGCAAATTTTGTCGAATATAAGAATGTCAAGCGATTTTTAACCCCCTTCCCAGATTCCGGAAAGTTTTCCGGAAGATTGATCCGCATAGGACGGCCCACTGAAGGGGATTGCATCCGGCAAGAAAAAAAGACAGAAAGGTGATTTCCATGAAGCGCAGGTCCTTTTTCGGCTTTTTGTCATCGATCAAATCAAAGCTGATCTTTTTTTCCGTTCTATTCTTGACCGTCCCCGTCGTTATTTTTTCCGTATTTACATACTATAAGGCCTACAACAGCCTGAATGAGGTCGGGAAAACCAATTTAAAAAACAGCGTGAGAATGACGATCGAAATGATTGATGCCTTAAATGACGAGGTGGAACAGGGTAAGATTTCCCTGGAAGAGGCCCAGGAAAAAGTGAAAATCGCCATGTTGGAGGAAAAAGATGAAAATGGAATCCGGCCGATCAACAAAAAGATTGACCTAGGAAAAAGTGGATATATTATGGCCTTTGATCAGAATGGGGTTGCCGTCGCCCACCCCGATAAAGAAGGCCAAAACTTGTGGGACAGAAGGGATTCGAAGGGCGAGAAATTCGTCCAGAAGATCATGAAAGCAGCGAAAAACGGCGGAGGTTTTGTTGAATATTATTATCCCCGTCCCGACGATGAAAATAAAATTGAAAAGAAAATCGCTTACGCCGAAACCGAACCGAACTGGGGATGGACGATCTGCGTCAGCACATATATCAAAGATTTTAACAGACCGGCCACCGACATCCTTATTTTCATAATCATTACGGCGGGAATTACGCTGCTCGTCGAGATTTTGATCATCTGGAGATATGCGGGCACCATTTCCAGGCCGATTCAACAAGTGACAGAAAAGATGATCCGTCTCGCCGACGGGGATTTGACCCAAGATAAAATTGAAATTCGGTCAAAGGATGAAACCGGAAAACTGGCTGAAGCGGCCAACATCATGGAGGATAAATTAAAGGAAATGATCCGCAATATTTCCAGCGCGTCCGTTTTAATCTCCAGCCACAGCGAAGAATTGGCCCACTCGGCCAATGAAGTGAAAACCGGGGCGGAACAAGTGGCGCAAACCATGGAGGAATTGGCCGCCGGTTCGGGCAGGCAGGCC
>Ga0066870_100365_pt1 | contig 22216 bp, 18 predicted proteins | sample CeladaPassage60A_FD_62237 | JGI IMG/M metagenome (GOLD analysis project Ga0066870, IMG submission 62237) | Cellulose-adapted microbial communities from the Joint BioEnergy Institute, USA - Passage3 60A | ecosystem: Engineered > Bioreactor > Continuous culture > Unclassified | place: USA... | reverse complement strand
CGCTGGCCGACCGCCCCGAGATCATTAGCATCGTCGGCTACGCGAATACCGGGTCCGAGCAGTTCATCTCCGCGGACGGGCACAAGTCCTACGTGCTGATCACCAGCCGCACGCGGCAGGGGAACGCGGGCAAGGATCTCGCCGAGTACCGCCGTCTGGTGCAGACCCCGACGCTCGATCACATGTGGGGCGGCTGGGACGCGGCGTACCAGTCGTTCACGACGCAGGCACAGAACGACCTGCGGCGGCAGGAAATCGTCTCGCTGCCGATCTCGCTGGTCGTGCTCGTGTTCGTGTTCGGCTCACTGGTTGCCGCCGGGCTGCCGCTGCTGGTGGGTATCCTGTCGATTCCGGCGGCGCTCGGCGCGATCTCCGTGATGGCCCACCTGACCGAGACGAGCATCTACGTGCTCAACATCGCCACCATCCTCGGGCTGGCGGTCAGCATCGACTACTCGCTCTTTATCGTGAGCCGCTTCCGGGAGGAGTTGAGCCGGCGGGATACGCCGGACGCGTTGGCGATCACGCTTGCCACGGCCGGCAAGGCCGTCTTCTTCTCGGGCATGATCGTCGCGGTCGGGCTCATCGCTCTGATGATGTTCCCCATGTACGCGCTGCGGTCCCTCGGGATCGGCGGCTCGCTGGTCGTCGCCCTCGCGGTCTTCTACGCGCTGACCTTCCTCCCGGCGGTGTTGAGCATCCTCGGCCGGCGGATCGATCGGCTGGCGGTGCGCGGGATGGCGGCGGACCACGGGCAGGCGGAGGGCCTGTGGGGCCGGCTAGCCGAGTTGGTGATGCGCCGGCCGTTCATGGTCCTGGTGCCGGTGCTGGCGGCACTGATCCTGGCCGGGGTGCCCTTCCTCAACGTCAACTTCGGCACCCCCGGGATGGAGACCCTCCCGGCGGATGACGAGTCGCGCGTGGCCTACGACACGCTTCGTGCTGACTTCGCCTTCCCGGAGGTGTCGCCGATCGAGGTGCTGCTCTACCCTAGCTCGGGGCAGATGACCGATCCGGAGAACCTGGCGGCGCTGGCTCAGACGGTCGAGCGCGTGTCCGCGCTCCCCGGCGTGGAGTCGGTGGAGAGCATCTTCGACCTGACGCCCAATGGGACCGCGTCCGCGCCGGAGGAGTTGGCCGCGGTGCTCCAGTCGACCGACCCGGCCGTTGCGGGCCGGGTCCATGGGCTCCTGAACCCCACGGGGGCCCGCCTGCGCATCGCCGCGGCGGCCGCGCCCGAGAGCCAGCAGGCCAAGGATCTGGTGTACCGCCTGCGCGACTTTGGACCGTCCGAGACGGGCGGCCTGGAGATGCTGGTCGGCGGGGCCAGTGCCGTGAATGCCGACATAGTGGACAGCATCGTCGATCGTATCCCCTACGCGCTCGGCTTCATCGCGGTCGCCACCTACGTCGTGCTCTGCCTGCTGCTCGGCTCGCTCTTCCTGCCGTTCAAGGCGATCGTGATGGCCGCGCTCTCGATCACCGCGTCGTTCGGGGCACTCGTCTGGGTCTTCCAGGACGGGCATCTGAGCGGCCTGCTGGGCTTTGAGCCGACCGGCTACATCGTCCCGATGGTGCCGGTGATGATGTTCTGCATCCTGTTTGGGCTGTCGATGGATTACGAGGTCCTGATGCTGTCGCGGATGCAGGAAGAGTATGAGAAGGACCGCAACAACACGCGCGCGGTGGCGGTCGGGCTGGAGCGCACCGGCCGGGTGATCACCAGTGCGGCGATCGTCATGATCACGGTCTTTGGCGCGGCGGTGGTCGACCGGCTCCTGATCCTCCAGTCGCTGGGCGTGGGGATGGCGCTGGCCATCTTCATCGACGCGACGATCGTGCGCGCGCTGCTGGTCCCGGCCACGATGCGGATCATGGGATCGATCAACTGGTGGGCGCCGTCCTGGCTCCGGCGCCTTCAGGACCGCCTTGGGGTCGGCGAGGCGGCGCCCAAGCCGCTGGAGCATGTGGCGCGCTGAGTGACGTGGGCCGGGACACCCACACCATAATTCCACAAGGTCTGATACATTTCCTGATTAGTGTGGCGCTGGGACGGCCGGGCGTTGAGGGACACGCCCGGCAGGCGTTGTCCTGCGCCGGAATGAGCCGCAGAGGGGAGTAACGCATCGTGAGCAAGGCAGTCATCGTTGGGGGTGGGGTGATCGGCCTGCTCAGCGCCTACGAGCTGGCGCGGCGCGGCGTGTCGGTTACCCTTCTGGACCAGGGTGACTTCGGAGCGGCGTGCTCGACCGGTAACGCGGGCTGGGTCACGCCCTCGCTCTCCGGTCCGGTACCGGCGCCCGGCCTGGTCTGGACCTCGCTCCGCTGGATGCTGAGCCGCGATAGCCCGCTGTATATTCGCCCCAGCGCGGTCCCGCGCCTGGCTCCCTGGCTGTTCGAGTTCTGGCGCCACTGCAACCCCCGCGATTACGAGGCGGGCCTCCACGCCACCGCCGAGCTCGGCCGGCACACCTTCGAGCTCTTCGATAAGCTCTCGGAGCACATCGAGTTCGAGATGCACAAGGCCGGTATGCTCTTCGTCTGCCTGCAGCGCGGGAGCGTCAAGCACATCGTGGACGACGTCGAGGCGATGCGCGATTACGGCTATGACTCGCCGGTCATCCTCTCGCCCAAGGAGTTGCGCGAGTTCGAGCCCGGCATTTCCGGCCCGATGGAGGCTGCCGTCTGGGTCAAGGAGGAACGGCACATCCGCCCGGAGTCGCTGATGCGCGGCACCGTGGCCTGGCTCCAGGCCAACGGGGTGGAACTGCGCCCCGGTGTCGAGGTGACTGGCTTCCGCCGGCGCGGGCGGCAGATCACCGCGGTCGAGACGCGCGTCGGCTCGTTCGAGGCGGACCAGGTGCTCATTGCGGCGGGTGCCTGGACCGGCCGGGTGGCGGCGAAGGCGGGCGTGCGCATCCCGATGACGGCCGGCAAGGGCTACAACGTGACGGTGCAGAACTCCAAGGTCAGCTTGCAGCACCCGCTCTACCTGGTTGATGTGCGGGTCGCGGTGAGCCCGTACAACGGTGCGCTCCGCATCGCCGGGACGATGGAGCTGTCGGGCATCAACACCATACTCGACACGCCGCGCGTCGATGCGCTGCGGCGCGGCGCCAACCGCTACATCGCCGGCTGGGACCAGGGCACGGCGCAGACCTCGTGGGTCGGCATGCGCCCGATGATGCCGGACGGGCTGCTGGCGCTGGGGTCGGTGCCGCAGTACGACAACCTGTTCGTCGCCAGCGGCCATGCCATGATGGGCATCTCGCTCGGGCCGTCGACTGCGGCGACGATTGCGGAGTACATGACGACCGGCAAGTCGCCGGTGGACCTGACGCCGTTCAATCCGGTCCGGTTCGACCGGTCGTTCACTGGTCGGCTGGCCGGCCGCCTGTCGTAGGACGGGCGAGGCGCCGCGCGTCCGGAGCGCGAGCCGCCGGGTTGAGCAGGAAGCGCCCGCTGGAGGGGCCGGAGGAGCGTCCCGCGTTTCGGCCCCTCCAGTGGACGTCCTCCATCCCGCCCGCCGGGCCGGGCACGGCCCGGTGTGCGGGGGCGGGCGCTATGAGCGCCGCGGCGTCGCTTGGGTGACACGCGTGAGGAGGCGAGTGATGGCAGTGGAGCGGTACGACGCGATCGTCGTGGGGTTGGGCGGCATGGGCAGTGCCGCGCTCTACCACCTCGCCCAGCGCGGGGACCGGGTACTGGGGTTGGAGCAGTTCGACATCCCCCATTCCATGGGCTCGTCTCACGGGGTCACCCGCATCATTCGGCTCGCCTACTTCGAGCACCCGTCCTACGTGCCGTTGCTCCGCCGCGCCTATGAGTTATGGCGCGAGCTGGAGTCCCGTGCCGGGGAACCGCTGCTCATCATCACCGGCTCGATCGACGCCGGGCCCGCGGACGGCACGGTCGTGCCGGGGGCGCTCCGCTCCTGTGCCGAGCACGACCTGCCGCACGAGGTGCTCTCGGCTGCTGAACTCCACCGGCGCTTCCCCGGATACCACCTGCCGGACGACATCCAGGCCGTGTTCCAGCCGGAAGGTGGCTTCCTCCGCTCCGAGCAGTGCATCGTGGCACACGTGATGGCCGCGGCGGCGCACGGCGCCGAGGTGCATGGCCGGGAGCCGGTCACGGCGTGGGAGGCGCTGCCGGGTGGCGGGGTGCGGGTGCGCACCGCGCGCGGGACGTATGAGGCCGAGCGGCTGGTGCTCACGGCCGGTGCCTGGGCCAGCCAGCTCGTCACGGAGCTGCAGGGGCTGGCTGTTCCCGAGCGTCAGGTTCTGATCTGGATGCAGCCGCGCCGGCCAGAACTCTTCACCCCGGAGCGCTTCCCGGTCTTCAACATGGAAGTACCGGAGGGGCATTTCTACGGCTTCCCCGTGTACGGCATCCCGGGGTTCAAGTTCGGTCTCTACCATCACCTTGGGGAAGTAGTCGATCCCAACACCATGGACCGCGAGGCGTTCACCCCGCGCGATGAGGAAGTTCTGCGCAGCGCGGCGGAGCGCTACTTCCCCGACGCCGCCGGGCCGACCACGGCGCTCAAGGTCTGCATGTTCACCAACAGCCCGGACGAGCACTTCATCATCGATCACCACCCCGACTTCCCGCAGGTCACCGTTGCCGCCGGCTTCTCCGGCCACGGCTACAAGTTCTGCAGCGTCGTCGGGGAGATCCTGGCGGACCTGTCGCGCGAGGGGACGACGCGACACGACATCAGCCTGTTCCGATTCGACCGCTTCGCCGGCGCCGAACGACCTGCCCCGTCGGCCTAGAACGGACCCCGAATGACCGCGCCCACCGCTTCCGTCTCGCTCGACGCCGCCGCTCCCGTCGTCCGGCGGATCCATGCCGAGCGGGTGCTGCTCCTCGGCTGGGGCCGCGCCATCCTGATGCAGCTTGCCCACCCGTTGATCGCCGCCGGAGTCGACGAGCACAGCCGCTTCCACCGTGAGCGCTACGGGGGGCTGCACCGCCTGCGGCGAACGCTCGACGCCATGCTGGCCTTGACGTTCGAGACCCCGGAAGCCCCGCGTGCCGCCCGCCGCATCAACGCAACCCACGACCGGGTCCGTGGCACGCTGCGCGAAGCGACCCCCGCGTTCCCGGTCGGCACGCCGTACTCGGCGCACGATCCCGACCTGCTCCGCTGGGTCCACGCCACCCTGCTCGACTCGTTCCTCCTAACCTACCAGCGCTTCGTCGCGCCGTTGACTCCGGAGGAAGAGGACATCTACTGCTTCGGCACGCACGTCATGGAGTCGGCGTTGGGGGCGCCGGCGGGTCACTTCCCTCGGAGCCGTGCCGCGCTCGACGCCTACCTGCAGGAGATGCTCGCTGGCGACATCATCTACGTGACGGATACCGCGCGCCGCCTCAGCAAGCTGATCCTGTGGCCCGACGCGCCGCTCCCGCTGCGCCCGGGCGGGATGGTGACCCGGCTGGTGACCATCGGGACCTTGCCGCCGGCGATCCGCGACGGATACGGGCTGCGCTGGACGGAGCGAGACGAGCGGGCCCTGCGGCTTCTGGGCTGGGGAGTCCGCCACACGCTGCAGCTCGTACCGGCCCAGCTTCGCCAGTGGACCGTCGCGCGGCAGGCAGGGCCGGTGGGAGCATCCCGTCCGGTCGCCGGCTGAGCGGTTTGTGCTGGAGCTGCGCGTCGGTCGCGACCGGCTCGACCTTTGCCAGGAGAACCTCCCGAAGCACGTAGCCCGCGGTGGCGGTGATGGTCAGCATTTCCCCGCCATCCTCCACCATGCCGACGATCTCGTTGAGCGTGGGATGTGTGATCAGGATATGCACCATGTCGACCACGCCGCCGAAGAAGGCGAACAGTACCAGGAACCCAACGAGGCGGCGGCTCATCCTTCGGAAGATGGCATCGCCCCGGGCATAGGCGAGCGCCAGGAGTGGGAGCAGGACCGCCGCCGCCAGGGCGTAGACGGTCATCTCGCCGAAGTCGATGTCACGCAGGCCGAACATCGCGGAGAACCCGTGCTCGTGGGCGATGCGCTCCCCCAACTTCTCATGCACCATGATCAGATCATCGAAGGCGATGTACCCGAATACGACCGCCCAGGAGAGGTACGACACCGAGAAGCGTGACCAGGCCAGCCAGATCATCAGCAGCGCGATCCAGTATTCCTTGGCCATCTGGAACGGCTCGGCCGCGCCGCGGTCGTAGGTGATGTTGAAGTACATCTCGGGTAGGAAACGGCTGAAGACGTGGAGGCTGTGCAGGCCGATGAACAGCAGGTCGGTCGCGAGGAGCAAGATCAGGAACGTTGTCCACGCACGCTGGCACTGGTCGCGTGTCACATCCTCTCCTTCTCCGGTCGCACGACACGCCTGACCCGCACGGCGGGCACGCCGTGCGGCGGGGCCGACGTTCGTTCCAGCCGAAGTCCCAGCGTGTACGATAGCACATTCAGGGAGCGAAGCCGCACGATTTCCTGCGGATACCGTGATGCTTGTGCGCGGCTACGGCGGGTGCGCGTGCATCGGGAGCACGGCCCGAAGCGGCCGGGGCGTGCTCCCGATGCACGGTTGCGATGCACGCCGGGTCGGGGAAGACCCCGGTGGCGTGTCTAGCGCGCGGCGCCGGAGGCGGCAGCGATGATGAGTTGCCAGCGCCGGATCAACTGCACGCCGTCTTCGGCGATGTACTGGAGCGACGTGTCGCCCACACGCTCGGTGCCGGGAACGAGCAGCGCCAGGTCGACCGCCTCGGCGGTGTCGAGCGTGACCGTCACCGGCAGCGGATATTTCGGCGTGTAGGGGCGGATGCGGTCCTTGCGGCGTAGTCCCTCGGCTGCACCCTCGGCGATGGCCTGGCAGGCGCGGGATGGATGCATGTGCCGGGCGGACGTGCGGCCGACGCCGTACTTGACGATCACCCCGACCACCTCGTCGCCCAGCAGTTCCTGCGTCTGCCGGACCGCCATTTCGTCGCCCGCGACCATGACGACCGGCACGCCGAAGTGCCCGGCCACCGCGGCGTTCAGCCCGTACTCGCCGACCGGGGTGTCGCCGAAGCGCACGTCGCGCACCCAGTCGGTCCAGGTATGGGCCAAGACGCCGTTGGGGGTCCCGGCGCGCGCGTGGTAGCCGGTGAACATGACCGCATCGATCCCCAGGTCGATGCCGCACATCATGCCGAACGGTTTGCGGTTGCCGGAGATGAGCCACGCGTCCGGGCTGAGGTCGCCGGGCCGCAAGTTGCGCATGCCGTCGTGCGACTCATTCACGATGATCTCGGTCGCCCCGGCGGCCTTGGCACCCCGGATGGCCGCGTTCACCTCGGCCACCATCAGGTTGCGCGCCCACTCGTACTCCGCCGGCGCCGGGCGCCTCCCCAGGTCGGGCGGCATAACCTGCTCCCAGACCACGACGCCAGCGGTTCCCTCCATATCGGCCGAGATCAGGACCTTCATCGCCCCTCCTTCACGGTGTGCCTCATCGCTCGCCCGCGACGCCGCGCTGCCCCCTCCAACGGGACCGAGCGCGGCGTCGAGAGGGTAGGTATCACCGATCGCCGCGCGACGCAACGCCCGCTCGCGGCGCTGCGGGGCGTGAGGCGGTTGCGTCGGAGGCGGTGAGCCGTTACCCGCTCCGCTCGAGGTTGAGCGCCAGCAGGCGGGCCAGGATCTCCTCGTCGCTCAGGTCGTCGGGCCAGCCGTAGGCGGCAAAGACGGCGCGGTCGAGCTCCCGGTGCAGGTTATCGAGCCAGGTGGGTCGCGCGTTGTAGACGTTCGTCAGCGTGCGCCGCTTCAGCTCCGCCTGGCTCGCCCCCTCGGGGTTCAGCCAGCGCTCGCGGTGCGCGTGGAGCGCCCGGGCAGCCGCCGCGATTGCCTGCCGCTGCTCGTCGGTCGGGCGCGGGAAGGGGAACGTCTCGAAGCAGGTGGTCGGGGTGTAGCGCGGCCGGTCCTCCAGCGACGTTCCCATCCGCAGCGACCACAGCTCGTGCGCGCGGGAGTGGAGCACGCCGAAGAAGTAGTCGTCGTCCCGGGCAAAGACCGTCAGTCCGTGGTCGGGAAGCGTCTGGCTCTCGACCCAAACGAACAGCCTATGCTTGGCTACAATCGGCGTGGCGATATATCGTTTCAGTCCCTCAAGCGCTCGTCGCATGGCCGGCCGTGGCCGCCAGAGCCGCCACCAGATTCTTGCGGCGGTAGCGTTCCGGTTTTTCGCCCGGATTGGTTTTACGTTGCGCACCAAGTACTCGAACGGAGCTTCGTAGAGGGCCGCTTCTTCCTCCGTCGTATCCGTGCCGAAGTCGATGATCCAGACTCCCCGTGACCGGCCCGTGATATCGGCCGCGTTCAGATAAGGGCGGAGTACGTCTGAGTTAGGTCGCCCGTTAGGGTTCAAGGGTGCTTGCAGCCACTCTGCGGCCACCTCGGCGGGCACGTCGAACGGACCAGTCGGTTGCACCCCGATAAACGCGATTCCCTTATTCTCTTCAAGTTTCTTGGCTAAGGACAGATCCACCGCAGCCGTAAGATCGGGGTTGATTGCCGCAACAAGTACACCATCGAGTCTCCGCGTTTTCTCGACACCGGCATCAAAGCCGACGATCGAGATGCGCACGGCTGCGCCCTCCAGCACCCACGGCTCGTCGTCCCAAGCCATAAAGATGTCGCCCGTTTGCTTGATCCGCTCCAGCACGCGTCGGTTGGCGCCCCCGCGGATCGAGTTCGTTGCGATCAGTCCGGCGCGCCGTGCTCGCCCGGCGGCAATCATGGCGCGGGCCTTTTCGAACCAGTAGCAGCAGAGATCCGAGAAGTTGGGAAGGCGATCGGAGTAGATCTCGAACAGATCGTCCACGTACTCGTCGCCCAGCTCGGTGCGCAGGCGCTTCCCGCCCAGGAACGGCGGGTTGCCGATGATGAACTCGGCGTCGGGCCACGCCGGCTCGCGCGGCTGGTCCGGGTCGGAGCGGTCGAGGATGGCGTCCATCAGCAGCACCGAGTCCAGCGGCTCCAGCACCGGGTCCATCCGCAGCGGGAAGCCGTTGGCCGTCGTCCACTGGAGGTAGCCGATCCAGACCACGATCTGCGCCAGCTCGTGGGCGTACGCGTTCGTCTCGATGCCGTGGACCTGGCGCGGCGTCACCCGCGGCAGCAGCATCGACAGCCCCCGGTGCGCCGCGTAGGAGATGACCTCCTTCTCCAGGTTCTTCAACTGCTCCAGCGCGACGTACAGGAAGTTCCCCGAGCCGCAGGCCGGGTCGAGGATCGTCACCGAGGCCAGCCGCTCCTGGAAGTCGAGCAGCACGCTCGCCAGCTCCTTGCGGCGGCGCTCGCGCTGGCTCGGGCTCTTCGCCGCCCAGAACGCCTCGGCCAGCTCGTCGGCCCGGGCCCGCACCGCCGCCCACTCCCGCCGCAGCGGCTTCATCACCACCGGCTCGACGATGCGCAGGATGTCGTCGCGGCTGGTGTAGTGCGCGCCGAGCTGCGCCCGCTTGGCCGGATCCAGCCCGCGCTCGAACAGCGTGCCGAAGATGGCCGGCTCGATGCTGCCCCAGTCGAGCCGGGCGGCCTCCGCGAGCATCTCGAGCTCCTCACGGGTCAGATCGATGGCGTCCGGGTCGGCGAAGAGATCGCCGTTGAAGCGGACGATGTCCTCGACGCCGAAGATGCCGCCGTCGCGCATCGTCTCGAACAGGATCAGGGTCTGGCGCGCGAAGGTGTCCGGCCGCTGGCGGGTGACGTCGAGCAGCCGGGTGAAGAGCCCCTTCGGCAGCAGCCCGATGTCCTCGGCGAAGAGGCAGAACAGCAGCCGGGTGAGGAAGCGCGCCACCCGCTCCGGCGCGACGCCGCGGGCGGTCAGGCTCCCGGCCAGGCTGGCGAACTTCGCGGCCGCCTCCTGGGTGACCGACTCGGTGGTGATCTCCGGCCGCAGCGCCTCCGGGTCGGTGAAGACCTTGCGCAGGATGTCCAGCACCTCGGGGTCGGCGAGGTCCTCGTTGGTGAAGCGGTAGACCTTCTTCTTGGTGCCGGTGAAGTTGGTGTGGATCTCGTAGCGCGCGATGTCGCAGACGACCAGCAGGGGCGGGTTCTCCAGGTCGGCGGCGTACAGGACCAGTTGCTTGTAGGCCGCGGCGAGGTCCGCCCCGGGGCTCTTGTACTCCCAGGCGAAGTGGCCGCGCATCCAGACGTCGGCCCAGCCGTCGCCCCCGCCCGCCTTGGTTACGCCCTTCTCGAAAGTGTACCAGGCGCCCTGCGCGTCGGCCTGCGCCGGGGTCGGCTGCCCGAGCAGGTGGCAGAGGTCGATGAAGTGCTGCTGCGCGGCAGCGCGCTCGTTGAGGGATGCGTTCGCCCACTTGGCGATGAACTGCTGCGGCGTCATCCCGCCGACCGCTGGAACGACCGACACGCCCGCGCTCCTTGATCGATTCGCCAGCATGCTCACATGGTCAACGGGATAGATCCTACCAGAAATGGGGGATGTTGTCGGACTCGCACCGGCGCCACGCCACCCGCAACCACGCCCGCGGGCGGCTCGCGTCTACTGGCCGTACCATCATGCGGCGCCGATGCGGTGCGTGGGAGTCGTTGACGATCACCTCGGTCGCCCCGGCGGCGCGGGCGCCCTCGATCGCGGCGTTCACCTCGTTGGCCATGAGCGTGCGCGCCCACTCGTACTCGGCCGCTGCCGGACGGTGCGCCAGGTCGGGCGGCGTGACTTGCTCCCAGACCGCCACGCCCGCGGTCCCCTCCATGTCGGCCGAGATCAGTACTCGCATGGGTCCTCCTTACGTCACACGTCATACGTCGTGCGTCATGCGTCCCCCTCACTCCCAGCCCCTCTCGGACGGAGCCCGCAAGGGGAGAGGGGAGGAATACGGAACGCAAAGCACGCATCACATCTCACGGCAGGATCTCAAGAACATCCACGTTGAAGGTCTCGCGCACCGGGGGGTTGATGAGGAGACGGGAGAGGTGCGAGAGGCGGGTGCGGAGGTCGCCGCTGATCTGGCCACCCTCGAGGTCGGCCTCGCTGTCCCACAGGGTAAGGGAGACGGCTCGGGCTGCGGTGGGGTTGATCAGCAGCAGGCCGGTGCCGAAGCCGTGCTCGCGGCGCGCGGCGGGAAGGACCTCGTCGCGGAAGGTCGCCACGAAGTCGTCGAGGAGCAGCGGGTTGACCTGGTACGAGAGCAGGCGCGCCTGCATCGCGTTGGGATGCGCCGCTTCCAGAGCACGGACAGCGAGCGCCTCCTGTGTCGGTGACGAGGCGAGCGCCGAGGCCATGCGGGCAAGCTGCTGTTCCATGTAGTCGCTGGCTTCGCCCGCGCGCATCATCGCTTCCGTCGTCCAGAGCGTGATGGTGACCATCTTGGCGGTCGCGGGGTCGGTCAGCACGATGAGGCCCTTGAAGCCCGGCTGCTGGTGCGCCGCGGGAAGCACGCCGTCCCGGCAGATCGCGGCGGCGGTGTCGAGCATGTCCGACTTGATCAGTGCCTGCATCATGCGGGCATACATCGGCGACCTCCGGGAACGTCATGCGTGATGCGTGATGCGTGTTCCGTCATGCGTCATGCGTCCCCCTCACCCCCGGCCCCTCTCCCACCAGGGGAGAGGGGAGCAGGACGGATGACGGGTGACGGATGACGTATGACGAGTGACGCGTGACGCATCATTCTTCCAGGCCCCGCCGGCGGCGGTGGGCCATGAGTTCGGCCCAGATTTCGTCGGGCGGGGTGCTCGCGGTGTCGATGCTGTGTCCCAGGAACTGCTCCAGCTCGGCTTTGTTCTTGTAACCGAGGCGGCGCACCTCCGTCCAAAAGCTGGTCCAGTTGCGGTCGGGCCGTCCCGGGTCGGGGACCGACTCGCGGCTCCGAACGGGTTCCGGAGCCGGCTCCGGCTCGGGCGCGGGGGCTGGTGCCGGTGTGGGTGGCTCCGTCGTGCGCGTGGCCTCAGGCTGGGGTTGAGCGGGCTCGGGCGGCGGCACGAGGCGTGGACGCGTGCGGCGCGCCGGCTCGGTGACCGTGGATGGTGCCGGGTGCTCGACCGGGCCGTCGGCCAGCGGCTGCGCGCCACCGGTCGAGTCCTCCTCCAGGTCGAAGTCGAGGGCAAACTGGGTGCCGTAGCCCAGCGCGGCCAGCGCGCGGCCGATCGCCTTGGTTTCGGCCTTCTCGATGAAGTCCTCCCAATCCTCGCGCGTCTCGCTGCCGTAGCCGGTGGCGGCGCCACCGCCCGGAATCTCGACCAGCGCGCGGAAGACCGCCAGGGTATCGGTCAGTGTGACATGCTCGGTGGTGATCCGGGCATCAGGATGCTCGGTGCGCAGCCAGGCGAGCCGCCACTTCACGTCGAGGTATTCCGCGTCCTGGCCGCGCACACGGATGCGCCGCAGGTGCGGCCTCGGGTCGAATGTGCGGGACGGCGGTGTGGCTTGTCCGTCGCTGCCTCGCGGTCGGCTCATGTCACATCCTCCCCACCGGGTCGGTCCACCGGGCTGATCGTCACCGGCTGATGGTACGGACAGTATACGCCACAGTTGCTGCCGGCCAGTGCCCGCCCGGTGGCGCGTGGCGGCACGGTGGGCGGGTAGGGCACTTGTCTCGACCGGAGTGGGTTGGCGCCTATGCCTGGGACCGCGCCCGGGCTTCGCGCTGCTTTCGGACGTAGCGGGACAAGCCGGCGAGCGAGACCGCGTAGGCGGTGGCGATTTCGTACGGCTTCAGCAGGTCGGTTCCGCCGTCGAGCGCCAGGATCTCGGCGTCGCCGCGCTCGCGCAGCTCCGCCAGGGCGGCCTCCTGATCCGCGCCCTCGGTCAGGCGTGCCTCGGCCCAGCCGACCCACTCCCCGAGCCGGTAGAGCAGGTCGTCGAGGTGCCAGTCGGGGTCGTCGTAGGCCCCGAAGTGGGTTGGGAGCAGGCGGCGCGGGCGCAGGGCGCGCAGCCGGGCGATGCTGGCGCGCCAGGCGGCGGGGTCGAACTCCGGCGGCACCGTGGGCGGCCGGACGTACGGCGCACGGTGGAGCCGGACCCCGCCGACGTCGCCGGTAAAGGCGTCGCCATGCGCGGCGTCGTAGTAGGCGAAGTGGTGGTTGGCGTGGCCGGGCGTATCCAGCGCGGTCAGCTCCCGCCCGCCGGCGCGGAAGGTCTCACCGTCGTGCAGCACCCGCACGCGGTCGGCCGGGACCGGGAGCACCTCGCCCCAGAGGCGGTCCATATCGTCGCCGTAGAGGCGGGCGGCACTGGCGAGCAGCCGCGAGGGGTCGATCATGTGCTGCGCCCCGTTCGGGTGCACCAGGAGTTGCGCGTGCGGGATCTGGCGCAGCAGGGCGCCGGACGCGCCGGCGTGGTCCAGGTGGATGTGCGTGACGGCGATCTGGGTGATCTGGTCCGGGGTGAAGCCGGCGGCGCGGATGCCGGCGAGCAGCGTGTCGAGCGTGCTCGTCGGTCCCGTCTCGATGAGCGTCAGGCCGTCGTCACCGGCCAGCAGGTAGGACGCAATGACCCCCGGAACGCCGAGGAAGTGGTGGTCGATGACCCAGAGCCCGGGGCCAAGCTGCTGTACCGTCGCGTCGGACATCGATCCCTCCCGGTCACGGAACGCCACACCCGATCGCTGCGACCTATGGTAGCAGACGGGTGCAGCGCGCTCAGTTTTCCCCGGTCCGAACGGTCAGCCCGTCGTACGCCAGCTCGACGTGCGGCGGGAGGAGCGCGCTGGTGGCGGCGTGCGACACGTCGTGCGTCATGTGGACCAGATAGGCGCGGCGCGGCGCCACCTCCTCGATGACCGCCAACGCCTCGTCGATGCTCAGATGGGTCGGGTGTGGCCGGTGGCGCAGCGCGTTGATGACCAGGATGTCGGCGCCGCGCATCATCTCGAGCGAGGCCGGGGGGATGGTCTTCGCGTCGGTGACATAGACGAGCGGACCAAAGCGGAAGCCGTGCACCAGCCAGCGGCCGTGCCAGACCGGGATCGGCTGGATACGGTGGCCGAACAGGGAGAATCCCCCGGTGAACTCGTGTAGCGTCAGGTCGGGCTTCCCCCCATAGAATGGGAACTGGTCGACGAAGGCGTAGGCGAAGCGCTCGCGCAAGGTGGCGGCCGTGTCGACGTGCGCGTAGACCGGCAGGTGCCGCTGGGCGAGCTCATTGAAGCGGCGCAGGTCGTCGAAGCCGCCGACGTGGTCGGCGTGGGCGTGGGTGAAGAGCACCGCGTCGACGCGGTTCAACCCCACCGCAAGGGCCTGGAGCCGCAGTTCGGTCGCCGTGTCGATCAGGACGTGATAGCCGTCGAAGCGCACAACGGCGGAGGTGCGGCTACGACGATCGCGGGGATCGTCCGACGTGCACACGGGACAGGTGCAGCCGATGATCGGGATGCCGTTGGAGGTTCCCGTCCCGAGGAACGTGAGTTCCACGGTGCCGAAGGACTGCTGCTCCCGCTCGTCATGCATGAATCCCGACTCCCGCTGTGCGATCGACCGGCGCGCCCGTGTACGTTTAGCACGTGGCACCTGGATGAACGGCCGGAAAAGACGGTACTAATGGACGTACTCCTTGCGAGCGATCGAAAGCGCCGTCCGCTATCATCCGAGGTGGGACACGACGCTCCTACCGTACCGGCGCCCCCGAACGGGCTCGGGGACAGGATGTCGTGACGCCGGCACCCCGGAGGGAGCAGACAGCTTACCATGAGTAAGGATAGCGCGCAGCGTTCCGGTTTCATCCCCAGCCTGTTACGGCGCCTCCGCGGTGACGCGACGCCCGCGCAGTCGGCTGCTGACGACACGCGGGTGACGATCTTCCTCGCGGCGCTGCAAGAGGTGTCGGCTAAGATGAAGGCCGACCTGCCGCTGCCGGACCTGATGGCCGTGCTGGCCGAGCAATCAGTGGTGGCGCTGGAGGCCGATCTGGCGCTGGTGCGGCTGACGAACCTGGACGGGGAAGGCCTGGTCGTCTCCGGGGTCCATGGGGTCGCGCCCCATCGGGTAGCCGGGCTGCTGGGGTCCTTCTCGGTGGTCACCGAGCCCTTCCGTGCACTCTGGCCTGGATCGCTGGCCGCCTTCGACCTCCGGGGCGGCAAGCCGCCGCTCCTGACGTCGGCGGAGTTCAGCGAGATGGTGGAGCTGCGCATCATCCACCTGCTGGTGCTGCCGCTCCACCACCGCGGACGGCTGGTTGGCCGGCTCGATCTCGGGCGCGTCGAGGACGTGCCGTTCAGCGTCGATGACCGCGCGGCCGGGACCGTGCTCGCCGGGCTGATCGCCAGCGCCGTGGCCGGCTCCCCCGTCGGGGAGGATCGCGAGCGGCTCGCCGTGCTGGAGGCCAGCTACGAGTTCCAGCAGTCGATCCGATATCTCTCCACCGCGGCCGAGACGCTGCAGAACATGGTGGAGTCGATCCGGGGGATCACCGGGTGCGACCGGTGCTACGGCCTGCTCTGGGAAGAGCCGAAGCGCGAGTTCACCCCGGTTGCGGTCAGCGGCTTGGAACCGCACCTGATGGACGCGCTGAAGGCGGCGCTCTTCTCGGCGGTGCGCCTCCCCGCCTTAACCGAGGCGCTGGCGGGCCCCGACCCGGTGGTGATCGAGGATGCGCAGCAGAGCCCGGTGCTCCCGGTGGAGACGAGCCGGGCGCTCGGGATCCGCTCGGCGATCCTCGTGCCGCTGCGTGGGCGCGAAGATCGCCTGCTCGGTGCGCTCATGCTCGACTACACCCGGCCCGGCCATCAGGTGACCGATCAGGAGCTGACGATCGTCCGCAACACCGCCGAGCAGGCGTCGGTGGTGCTGGAGAATGCGCTGCTGTACGAGGATGTCAAGCGCACCTCGGAGAGCCTGGCGCTGGTGAACGAGATCGGGCTCGATCTCGCCACGCTCAGCGATCTCGACGGGTTGTTCCGCCAGCTTCACCACCACGTCAGCTCGGTCATCGACGCCCAGCGCTTCTGCATCGGCCTGCTGCTGCCTGATGGCGCCTCGCTGGAGTACCGCTTCGCGGTGGACCAGCGCCTGGCCCCGGAGACCGTGACCGTTCCGCTCGGCCACGACCCGCTGAGCTGGGTCGTCAAGGAGCAGCGGCGGGTGGTGGTGAACGCGCGCCACCCGAAGGATCGGACCGTCTGGTTCCCGCCGCGTCCGGATGTGTCCACCGGCCAGTCGATGATCGCCGTGCCGCTCCAGGTGGGCCAGCGGGCGATCGGCGTCCTCTCGGCCCAGAGCGATGTGCGGGGTGCCTACACGCAGCATGATGTAGACCTGCTGGTGACGGTCGGGATGCAGACGGCGGTGGCCATCGAGAACGCGCGGCTGTATATGATGGTGCAGCAGCGCGGGGAACTGCGCGGCTACCTGCTCGACCAGATGCTGAGCCGCCAGGAGCAGGAGCGCAAGATGCTCGTCGACGACATCCACAACGACACGCTCCAGGGCCTGGCGAGTTGCCTCTATCGCATCGATCTCACCAGCCGGCGCGTGACGGAGATACCGCCCGAGGAAACGCGCCAGGAGTTGCTGGGCGTGCGGGAGAACCTGGCGGAGAACATCGACCGGCTGCGCCGGCTGATCTTCCAGATTCGCCCGTCGACCCTCGACATCCTCGGGCTCGGTCCCGCCATCCAGGAGTACTTCTCGCAGATCGAGCAGGAAACCGGGATTCACGCCACCCTGGACATCGAAATGGCCAACCGGCTGGAGAGTGAGCAGGAGACGGTCGTCTATCGAATGGTGCAGGAGGCGCTGGAGCACGTGCGGCAGCGCCCGGGCGTGAGCCGGGTGGTGGTGCGCATCCGAGAGCGCGAGGGCAAGGTGGTCATCACCATCGCCGACGACGGGCAGGCGATGGATCCGGCGGAACTGGCCGAGCCGGTGCGGATCGCCGCGTCGGTCGGTAACCAGCAGCAGGCGGACGCGCGGGTCAGCCTGCTCACGCTGCAAGAGCGCGCGGCGCTGGCCGGGGGACTGGTCCGGCTAGCCAGCCGGACCAATGGGGGCGCAACCATCCAGATCGTCCTACCACAACGGAGTAGTGCGTGAATCTCAAGCAACCGGTTCATCCCAGCAACATCACGACGCAGGCGCCGGCTGTGCGCGCCCCCGCCGCATCGCCGCGGCCGCACACCGGGGCCGGGCTTGCCTATCCGTTCGAGTTGCAGGCCCGGTTGCTCGAGGCAACGACCATCCCCGAGCTGTTCGAGCAGGCGTCCACGATGCTGGCGCGCGTCCCCGGCACCATCGGGGCCTGGGTCTACCAGCGGGATGCGCGGGGTACGCTCGTGCTGGTTCGGCAGTGGCGAGCCAGCCAGGCCCAGGTGTCGCCGCTGTCGGGCGATGAGCTGGGGGCGCTGGTGCACCAGCGCTGGATCGCCGCTCATCGGCTGGGGCACTCGGCGGCCGAGTTCGCCCGGCCGTTCGTCCCGCCCGGCTTCAGCTCGTGTCTGGTCGTGCCGATGCTCATCGGCGAGGAGTTGATCGGGGCGCTGGCGGTCGAGCGCCGGGACGGCGACATCTTCCCCTACGCCCCTGAGGATGTGGTGGTTCTCGCCGCGATCGCGGCGATCACCGCGCAGTGCATGCAGACCATCGTGCTCCGCCAGCGCGTGGCCGATCTGGACCAGGCGGCTGAGACCCAGGAAGCGGTCGAGCAGGAGCGTCGCCGGATCGGTCGCGAGCTGCACGATGGGATCGTGCAGGATCTCGCCTACCTCCGGCTCAAGCTGGAGATGATGGCGCGCCTCATCCCCCAGGATCCGGCGCGGGCGCAGGACGAGGCGCTGCAGATCACCGAGCAGATCAACCGCTCGATCGCCGCGCTGCGCGAGACGATCGGCGACCTACGCCGGCCGCGCCCGCCGGCCCGCGGACTCACCGGCCAGCTCCGCGAACTGGCGTCGCGCATGGTGGCGACGGAGACGTCGCAGCCCGAGGTCGCGCTCGCTCTGGACGAGCTGAGCGGCGTGCGGCTGGCACCGGAGGTCGAGCGCGCCGTGGTGGGGATTGTGCGCGAGGCGCTGCAAAATATCCGGAAGCACGCCAACGCGGCGAGCGTGCGTGTCGAGGTGCAGCGGCAAGGGGACGATCTGCACGTCTTGGTGGCCGACGACGGTGTGGGCATGGAGGAGCGGCCGGCCCCGTCGGAGGGGCACTTCGGGTTAGAGCAGATGCGTGAGTTGGCGGAAGATATGGGCGGGTCCTTGGAGATTGTCTCGTCGTCCGGTCGGGGGACGCGAGTCCAAGCGGTCATCCCTCTGCGTCAGTGGGCAGCGCGCCAGGAGGAGGGTCTCAGTGAGCGGTGAGCGGGTTCGCGTCGTGGTGGCCGACGACCACGATCTCTTCCGTGAGGGGCTCCGCCAGTTGCTCGAGACGGTGCCGTCCGTGGAGATCGTCGGGGAGGCGGCCGACGGGCAAGAGGCGATCGAGTTGGTGGCCAAGCTCGATCCCGACGTGGTGTTGATGGATATCAACATGCCGCGCATGGATGGGATACGCGCGACCGAGTTCATCGTCAAACACTACCCGCGGACGGCGGTCGTGGTCCTGACGATGTACCAGGACGACGAGTATGCCATCCACGCGATCCGGGCCGGCGCGAAGAGCTACCTGCTCAAGAACAGCCGGTCGGAGGAGGTCATCGAGGCGATCCACGTGGCCGCCAGCGGCGGATCGACCATCGACCCTGCCCTGGCCCCGGCGCTGATGCGGGAGTACCAGCGCCTGCTCACCCGGACCCCAACGAACACGCGCCAGCAGCTCACGCAGCGCGAGTTGACGCTGCTGCGCCTGCTCGCCAACGGCTACAACAACCGGCAGATCGCCGAGCAACTCCAACTGGCCGAGAGCACGGTCAAGAACAACCTCTCGGCGCTCTTCCAGAAGATCGGCGTGCGCGACCGAACGCAGGCGGTGCTGTTCGCGATTTCCCAAGGGCTGGTCCCCAGGCCGACGGAGAATTCCTGACCTCCGCTGCCCCGTCATCAGCAGCGCGGGGGCTCACCCAGCCCCATCGTTTCCCGCACGAGGAGAGGACGAGCGCCGGCACCATACCGGCGCTCCGACGCTCGCGAGGATCGGGCCAGGACGCGCGCGCTCCTTGGACTTAACCTAGTATGAACTCTGGCGAATTATCCTGGTCTACCCGCCGGTAGCCCGCGACCACAGTCGTGTCGTGCTGAGCGGAGCCGGGGCGGCTCTCGCCGCCCCCGGCGCAGCGAAGGATCTCGCGTCGGATCGGCCACGCAGTGGGGATATCCTTCGCTCCGCCGGCCGGCGCGCCTGCGCCGGCCGGCGGAGCGAAGGACGACAGCAGTATGAGAGGAGCTGCCGATGGAGCCACTGGCGATCGGGCGACCGGATCCCCTGGCCGGACGCGTGGCGCTCGTCACCGGCGTCAGCCGCCGGGCTGGGATCGGCTATGCCATCGCGATGCGCCTGGCCCAACTCGGCGCCGACCTCTGCGTCCACTCCTGGGTCCCATACGACGCTGCCAGCCCCTGGGGTGCCGACCCGGGCGGCATCGACGCGGTCCTGAAGGACCTGCGCGGTACCGGGCGGCGCATCGCGCACGTCTCGGCGGACTTCGCTGATCCCGCGGCGCCGGAGCGCGTCGTCGCGACCGCGTTCGATACCCTCGGGCAGGTCGACATCCTGGTTGCCAACCACGCCTATAGCCGCTTGGGCGGGCTGGAAGAGCTGACTGCCGAGCAGATCGATCAGCACTTCCAGGTGAACGTCCGGGCGACGCTGTTGTTGGTGCAGGCGTGGGCCGCCCGGCACGACGATTCCCGGCCGGGGGGCCGCGTCATCCTGATGACCTCCGGGCAGCACCTCGGCCCGATGCCCGGCGAGCTGGCCTACGTCGCCTCAAAGGGCGCGCTCCATCAGCTCACCCAAAGCCTGGCGGCGCACCTCGCCCCCCGCGGCATCACCGTCAACACCGTGAATCCCGGAGCGACCGACACCGGCTATGCCGACCCGGCGACGTACGCCGCCGTCCTGGCTCGGGAGCCGATGGGGCGCTGGGGTCAGCCGGACGACGCCGCACGCCTGATCGCCTGGCTGGCGACCGACGACGCCCGCTGGGTTACCGGTCAGATCCTCAACTCCACGGGCGGCGGGCCGTAGCCGCGCAAGCGCAGGCATCCTGCCGGCGCCCCTGACGAACGACGAACCAGAAAGCACACCCCCTGTCCCGATCCCACCCAATTGGGCGGGGCGCTGTCGCCGGCGTGGTGCTATGATTCGCGCCGGCCTGCGGGCCGGCGCCGCGGGGCGTCGTCGGCATGCTGGGAACAAGGAAGTCGAACACTCGGATGTCTGGGCGAGAAAGACGGACCGGCCACGCACCGGGGGCCGCGCGCCGCGCGGCGCGGCGCCAGGCGACGACGCAGCGGCAGCCCTGGCTCCGCCGGAGCGCGGTGGCAGCGGTTCTGCTCTTACTGATCGGTGGGGCCGCGTGGTGGTTCTTCGGTCGCGGCGACAGTGTCGCACTTTACCGGTTCGATACGCTCGACTTCCATTCCCTGGCGTTCGATCCGACCGACCCCCAAACCCTGTACTTCGGCCACCATCAGGGGATGAAAATGAGCCGGGATGGTGGCAAGACGTGGCAGGATACGGTGGTGCGCGATGCCGACGTGATGCAGCTCGGCATCGCCGTGAGCGACCCACGGCACCGCTACCTGGCAGGCCACGGCCTGTTCGTCTTTAGCCGCGACGGAGGTGCCACCTGGGAGCAGCCGGCCACGAACCTGCCCGACTACGACCTGCACGGCTTCGCCGTCGCCCCGTCGGACCCGCTCCGGCTCTATGCCTTCGCCGTCGGGGTTTCCGGGCTGTTCACCAGCGCGGACGGTGGGCTCACCTGGGAGCAGCTCCCGCTGCCGCCGGGCGATGTGGCCGGGATGTTGCCGCTGGCGGTCGCGCCGGACGACCCGCTGCATGTCTACGCAGGCGTCGACGATGTGCTCACCGAGAGCCGCGACGGTGGCAAGACGTGGCAGTCTCTCCCCGGCCCCGGCGCGATGATCATGTCGCTGGCAGCGAGCATCACCAACCCTGGCACGCTCTACGCCGGCACCGACGACGGCGTCTGGGTCCGCTCGGCGGACGGAGCCTGGGAACGGCTGCCGCTGACGCCCGAAGGGGTGGTGATGGCGGTTGCCGTCAGTGCCGACGAGCCGGAGCAGGTGGCCGTGGTCGATCAGGAGGGTTACTTCTACCGGAGCAGCGACGGTGGCCGGACGTGGGGCGGGCGTGGAGCGTAATCCCCGCGATGTGTGGCACCGAGGCTGCAATTGGCGCAAGTTCAGGTTATAGTTATCCGGGCATACGGCCCGGAACCCAACCTGGCGAGAGGTGTGATTCTGGCCCGGTAGAGGTCGGGTCAGAGAAGGGAGGCTCTTGTGAAGGTGTGGTCCCGCGGCATCGCTAGAGTGACGGTGCTGGTGGCAGCAGCGGCGCTGCTGATGCTCGCTCTGGCGGCATGTGGAGGTGGTGGCAACAACAACGAGGGCAACGGCGGCGGCAACGCGCCCGCAGGGGCGATCACCGTCAAGATGACCGAGTTCAAGTTCGATCCTTCCACCATCGAGGCCAAGACCGGCGAGATCACGTTCAACCTGGTCAACGACGGCACCGTCGAACACGACATGCACATCGAGATCCCGGGCAACCCGCAGACCTCGGAACTGGTCGCCCCGGGCAAGTCGGCGACCTTCACGGTGACGATCAACGAGGCGGGCGAATACCAGTTCTGGTGCACGGTCCCCGGTCACCGCGAGTCCGGCATGGAGGGCACGCTCAAGGTCGAGGGCTAGTTCCCGACCGCGACGCGACCTCGACCACAAACCGGGTGGGCACGCGCCCACCCGGTTTTCTATGACGTTTGACGAGTTCATCCGGCATACCAGCCGCGCCGTCTTCCGCCCGCCTCCGCCAGCTAGTGCGGCTGCCGACCGTCGCCGGGATGGGTGGCGGGAAGTTCGCCGCGTCACGCTGCGTGCCCGGGCGAATGGAGTTTGACGCATTCGTTGGGTGTACGCGGTCTGCGCGTGCCCGGGGCTAAAGCCGCCGGGCTGACAACGAAAGCCGGCTGATGGAGTTTGACGAATTACTGTGGTACATGTACCGGTCCGTCGTCTCGTCCTTGTCATCCTGAGCGGAGCCGGCCGGCGCAGGCGCGCCGGGCGGCGGAGCGAAGGATCTCGCGTCGGACCGGCCACGCAGCGGGGAGATTCTTCGCTGCGCCGGGG
>Ga0066870_100352_pt1 | contig 22802 bp, 24 predicted proteins | sample CeladaPassage60A_FD_62237 | JGI IMG/M metagenome (GOLD analysis project Ga0066870, IMG submission 62237) | Cellulose-adapted microbial communities from the Joint BioEnergy Institute, USA - Passage3 60A | ecosystem: Engineered > Bioreactor > Continuous culture > Unclassified | place: USA... | reverse complement strand
CTGGGTGGGGAGGCGCATGCCGGCACAGCCCGAGTGCTCCAGTCCGATACGGATGAAGATCAGCTGGCGCGCAGGCTGCTTGTTGAGAAGTATCGGCGGGGTGGCGAGCTCGATGAGTGGGGACGCACATCCCTGCCGATCGTGATCGAGTTTGAGGAGGTATCGTGATGGACACCACACGACCTGTGGTCATCCTGAACAATGGAGTGTGGATGCCGGTGATGGGGTTTGGGGTCTTCCAGATTCCACCCGAGCAGACCGCCGATGCAGTCCGGAACGCTCTGGCCTGTGGATACAGACTCGTCGATACAGCCGCTTCCTACAACAACGAGCGACAGGTGGGCGAGGGTATCAGGAGCAGCGGGATGGGGCGTGCAGAGGTCTTCGTTCAGACCAAGCTGTGGATCAGCGACTACGGATATGATTCTGCTCTGCGTGCCTTTGACAGAAGCCTGCGCAAGCTAGGCTTGGACTATGTCGACCTGTACCTGCTCCACTGGCCAGTGCCCTCGGACTTTGCAGCCACGGTAGCGTCTTATAGGGCGCTCGAGAAGCTGCTGGTCGATGGGCTGGTGCGGGCGATAGGGGTGTGCAACTTCAGTCCAAGCCACCTAGAGAGGCTCCTAGCCGAGGTTGAACATCCACCAGCTGTGAATCAGGTGGAGCTGCACCCATACTACACACAGCCGGATCTGCGGGAGTTCAATGCTGCACACGGCATCGTCACGCAATCTTGGTCGCCGATCTGTGGGGTGTACAGGTATTTCTCCACGGACCCGCAAAAGGTGAAGAACTGTCTGGAGGAACCGGTCATCGTCGATCTGGCAGCCAAGTACGCCAAGACCCCGGCTCAGGTTGTGCTGCGTTGGCATCTTGAGCACGGGCTCTGCCCGATCCCAAAGTCAGCGCGGCCCGAGCGTATAGCGGAGAACATAGATGTCTTTGACTTCGAGCTCACAGCCGAGGAGGTTGCGGCGATCGACGCACTGGACACCGGCGTACGTGGTGGTCCTGACCCCGAGCTGGTGGACACCAGGATGTTCCCTCGGAGGATCGAAGACTAATATATGGGCCTTCTGGCCTAGCATGCAAGGATGAGGATGATATTCGTGAGGATAGCAAGGAGGTGGTCTCATGGCAACGTGGACTAAGGAGGATCTGGAGCGGATCGGCGGTGCTGAGGAGGTGCAGGTGGCTCCCCTCAGGGGGGACGGCACGCCTCGCAGGCCGGTCACTATCTGGATCGTGCGAGTGGGCGACGACCTCTACGTGCGCTCCTACCGAGGGGCCGAGGCCGCCTGGTATCGAGCCGCCAGAGCCAGTGGTGCTGGTAGGCTGCTAGTGGGCAATTTGGAGAGGGATGTGGCCTTCCGGCCCGAGGCCGACCCGGGCATCAACGACCAGATAGATGAGGCGTACCGCACGAAGTACCGCCGCTATCTGGACAGTTATGTACCTCCTATGCTCACCCCGACGGCGCGGAGCACCACGCTCAGGGTGCTCCCCAGCTGATCCTGACAGTAGGGGAGTGTGGAGGTTGCCCCAGATACTTATCGAGAAGAACTTTATGGTACATATGCGTGATGGGGTGAGGCTGGCCACAGACGTCTATCGCCTGGAGTGGGCCATCACCCGCATCCCTTGCGACAAGGACCGCGTGCCGCACAGGAGAACTAAACAGGAGGACTAAGTGGTTACGATAATGGAATATACGAGGTTAGGTAACACCGGTTTGGAGGTATCACGTATCTGCCTGGGATGCATGGGCTTTGGAGATCCCGATCGCTGGGTGCACAAGTGGGTGCTTCGCGAGGAGGACAGCAGGCAGGTCATCAAGAGGGCGCTCGACCTGGGCATCAACTTCTTCGACACGGCCAACGTCTATTCCCTGGGAGTGAGCGAGGAGATCCTGGGCAGGGCCCTGAGGGACTTCGCCAGCCGCGATGAGGTGGTCATCGCCACCAAGGTGCATGGCAGGATGCGCCCGGGACCCAACGGTGCGGGACTGTCGCGCAAGGCGATCATGGCCGAGATCGACCACAGCCTCAAGCGACTGAGGACCGACTACGTGGACCTCTATCAAATCCATCGCTGGGACTACGACACACCAATAGAGGAGACGATGGAGGCGCTGCACGACTTGGTCAAGTCCGGCAAGGTCCGCTACATCGGTGCGTCGGCGATGTTCGCCTGGCAGTTCCAGAAGGCCCTGTACGTTGCCGAGAGGCACGGCTGGACCCGCTTCGTCTCTATGCAGAACCACATGAACCTGATCTACCGAGAGGAGGAGCGGGAGATGCTGCCGCTCTGTCGAGAGGAGGGCATTGGAATCATCCCCTACAGCCCGCTGGCGGCCGGCAGGCTGACTCGCGATTGGTCGCCGGATAGCTCCCTGCGGGCTCAGACCGATGAGATAGCCAAGGGAAAGTACGACGCCATGGCCAACGCGGACCGACAGATCATCGAACGCGTCGCCGAGCTCGCGCAGAGGCACGGCGTCACACGCGCTCAGGTGGCACTCGCCTGGCTGCTGCAGAAGCAGCCTGTGGTAGCGCCCATCATCGGGGCAACGAAGCCCGAGCATTTGGAAGAGGCTGTGGGGGCACTGTCCGTGCGGCTCTCCCCGGAGGATGTGGCCTACTTGGAGGAGCCTTATGTTCCCCACCCAGTGGTGGGCCCGAACCCACCACCTACCAGATAGATTATACTGAGAATACCTGCTAGAGAAGGAGGCAATACATGCAGTACACATCGCTGGGCCGCACAGGCCTGCAGGTGAGCCGACTGTGCTTGGGCACCATGAACTTCGGGCCCCATACGAGCGAGCAGGATAGCTTTGTGATCATGGACCAGGCGCTGGAGCACGGCATCAATTTCTTCGACACGGCCAACGTCTATGGTTTCCACGTTGGGGCAGGTGTCACGGAGGAGATCATCGGCAGGTGGCTGGCGCAGGGAGGCGGCCGGCGCGACAAGATCGTGCTGGCCACCAAGGTGTACGCCCAGATGGGCGACGGCCCCAACGATCGCGGCCTTTCCGCATACCACATCCGCAAGGCGTGCGAGGATAGCCTGCGACGCCTGCAGACGGACCATATAGACCTGTACCAGATGCACCACATCGAGCGGAGCACCCCCTGGGAGGAGATATGGCAGGCGATGGAGGTGCTCGTGCAGCAGGGGAAGGTGCTCTATGTTGGCAGCAGCAACTTCGCCGGCTGGGATATCGCTACCGCGCAGTGTGCCGCCAAGGAGCGCCATTTCCTCGGGCTGGTGTCCGAGCAGAGCGTGTACAACCTCAGCAATCGCATGGTAGAGCTGGAGGTCATCCCCGCGTGCCGCCACTACGGCCTGGGGCTCATCCCTTACAGCCCTATCGGCGGCGGGCTGCTCGGAGGCGTGCTGCGGGGGGTCAGCGAGGGGCGACGCGCGGACGAGCGCATGCGGGAGCAGATCGAGAGGCGCCGCCCTCAGCTGGAAGCGTACGAGGCGCTGTGCCGAGAGCTGGGAGAGGAGCCGGCCAACGTGGCCCTGGCCTGGCTGCTGCACAATCCCGACGTCACATCTCCCATAATCGGCCCGCGCACGGTCGAGCAGCTGACCGGCAGCCTGAGGGCGCTGGAGATAGAGCTCTCGGAGGACGTGCTGCGTCGGCTGGACGAGATCTGGCCCGGACCAGGAGGCGAGGCGCCCGTGGCCTACGCCTGGTAGGTTCGGAGGCGATTTACAGCCCCGAAGGTTAGAGGTTACAATGCACCTCGACGGCCGCCTGGTACTCAGGAGGCGGCCGTCGGTCCTGGTCATCAAAGTCAAGGAGGGCACGTGAGTTGACCAAGCTGAGATGGGGCATCAAGACCGCTCCTCAACACACCACCTACGAGGCCATGCTGCGGGTCTGGAAGGAGGCCGATGAGCACCCTGCGTTCGAGCACGCCTGGCTGTTCGACCACTTCGCGCCGATCCAGGGGGACCTCGACGGCCCATGCTACGAGGGCTGGACGCTGCTGTCGGCTCTGGCGGCGCAGACCTCCCGGCTGCGGCTGGGGATCATGGTCACGGGCAACACCTACCGCCACCCTGCGGTGCTCGCGCACATGGCGGCCACTCTGGATGTGATCTCGGGTGGGCGGCTGGACTTCGGGATCGGCGCTGGATGGAACGAGTACGAGCACGAGAGCATGGGCATCCCGCTCTACAAGCCCGGCGAGCGCATTCGGCGGCTGGGGGAAGCTTGCGAGATCATCAAGCGGCTCTTCACCCAGCACCTCACCGATTTCGATGGGCGTTACTACCAGCTCAAGCAGGCGCGCTGCGAGCCCAAGCCCGTCCAGAAGCCCCACCCGCCGTTCGTCATCGGTGGCGGCGGCGAGCAGCTCACCCTGCGCGTCGCGGCACGCTACGCCGACATATGGAACTCGACCGGCGGCGATGTGGAGACATTCCGGCACAAGGTGCAGGTGCTGCACGAGCACTGTGCGGCTGTGGGCCGCGACCCCAGCGAGATCGAGCTCTCGGTCCAACTGCGGGTCAACTACGACGATCTGCAGGCGACCACCGAGGCGGTGCGGGCGTTCGTCGAAGCCGGGGCCACGCACCTAGTCTTGATGCTGACTTACCCTTATCCCGAGGGGATAGTTGCCAGGCTGGCGGATGAGGTGGTCAGCCAGTGCAGTTGACGGGCGTGAGCGCCTTGCACACTGCGAACACTTGGAGGTGCAGGAGATGAGATGGGAGGAGTTGACCGGGGACCGTTTTCCCGAGGCCGTCCGGGAGTGTGGGGGCGTGTGCCTGATCCCGCTGTCGGTGATCGAGCGTCATGGCCACCACCTCCCTCTGGGGACCGACATGTACATAGGGCGCGAGGTAGCCAATCGTGCCGCGGCCATCGAGCCGGCGATAGTCTTCCCCGACTACATCTTCACGCAGATCCCTGAGGCTCGCCACCGGGCGGGGACGATCAGCATCGATCCCGATCTGATGATCCGGCTGCTCGACAACGTCTGCCGGGAGGTGGCCCGCAACGGCCTGAAGAAGATCGTGCTGCTGAACGCCCACGGTGGCAACTTCGGGCTGTTGGCGCTGTTCAACATGCTGCCGCTGTACAGCCCGCGCGACTACGTGATCTACATCGTGCACGCCCTGGGCCCCCTGCCCCAGGGCGTAGAGGTCCCGTGGGATGCCTCTGCCGAGGGCCACGCCGGGCCGGGGGAGACGAGCATGATCCTTGCGATCCGCCCGGACCTGGTGCACATGGACCAGATCCCGACCGATGACGAGGGCAGGGCCCTGGGTCGCCTGAGGGCCCTGCGCGAGGCCGGGGTGCAGACCGGCATCTGGTGGTACGCCGATCACCCCACGCACTACCAGGGAGATGCCCGGGCCGCAGATGCCGAGGCAGGTGACAGGCTCCTGGATGCCCGAGCCGAGCAGGTGGCCAGGGCGCTGCGCGCGATCAAGGCCGACACCGAGGCCGCGCGCCTGCAGGACGAGTTCTACAGGGGGTCAGCTTCTCCGTACTAGGCGCACCATCTTGGCGGGCACGCTTGGTGCTACCCGGCTACGTGTGGCAACTCTTGCGGTCTTAGCTTTGGAAGGAGGTGGAAGCATGCAGCGTGTGGCTTTGATCGGTCTGGGGCTGATGGGCAGCGGCATGGCGCGCAACCTGCTCAAGGCGGGCTTCCCGCTGGTCGTGTACAACCGCAGCCGCGAGAAAGGGTTGCCCCTGCGGGATGCGGGGGCGGAGGTAGCCGATACTCCCAGGCAGGCCGCCGAGGGGGCCGACGTCGTCATCAGCATGGTCGCGGACGACGGCGCGTCCCGGCACATCTGGCTGGGCGAGGCCGGCGCTCTGGAGGGCGCTAGACCCGGGACGGTGCTGATCGAGTGCAGCACCCTTTCGACCAGGTGGGTCAGGGAGCTCGCGGGGCGCGCGCAGGACATGGGCTGCCAGTTCCTCGATGCCCCGGTCACCGGCAGCCAGCCCCAGGCGGAGGCCGGCGAGCTGACTTTCCTGGTAGGCGGGGACGCGCGCACCCTGGAACAGGTTGAGCCGATCCTGAAGGCCATGGGGCGGACGATCCATCACCTGGGACCTACCGGCAGCGGGGCGACGATGAAGCTGATCAACAACCTGCTGGTCGGCGTGCAGGCCGCGGTCCTGGCCGAGGCGCTGCACCTGGCGGAGAGCGCGGGGCTGGACACCTCTCAGGTGCTGGACATCCTCAGCAACGGGGCGGTGGGCAGCACCGTCGTCAGGACCAAGGGGCCCAAGATGCTCTCTGGCGACTACAGCACGCAGTTCGCCCTGCGCTGGATGCACAAGGACATGACCTACGCCCTCGACGAGGGCGTCGAGCGGACCGTGCCGCTGCCGACGGTGGCCGCGGCGCGCGAGATCTACAGGATGGCCCTCGCGCGGGGTCTCACCGATGCGGACTTCGCGGCCGTGGTGGAGGTCCTCAGGGGGGCCTGATGCAGAGGCACTACAGAACCAAGGAGGTAAGAGATGGCGCTGCAGGTCGAGCATATCGGAGATCTACCACAGCAGTCCGGCGAGCCCACCAGCTTCACCGGCACCACCCACATACAGTCGGTCGTCTCCTCTGAGGGGCCGGTGGCTGTGGCCAGGGTGACCTTCGAGAAGGGGGCGCGCACCTTCTGGCACGTGCACAGCGGCGAGCAGGTGCTTTACTTCCTGGAGGGGCGAGGCCGGGTGCAGGTGCGCGGCGAGCAGCCGGTGGACGCCTCGGAGGGAGACATCGTGCGCATCCCCGCCGGAGTCGAGCACTGGCACGGGGCGCATCCCGAGGAGGAGCACAGGATGCGCCACCTGGCGATCACCTTCGGCAGGGTCACCTGGCTGGATCCCGTGTCGGACGAGGACTACCGGGCGGGATGATCCCCGGTAGCCCATGGCAGCACCGGCAGGACCGCAACAGCCCCGGTGCCCTGTATCTAAGCTACAGGGGGCACCGTCGGGGCGGTGCGTACTGGATTGTCGGGTTGGCAACTACAGCTAATGGCTAGCGTCCGGCAAGCACTACTTCATCCACTCGTGGAGGGCTGCAGCCCAGCCGTTACCTAGCGGTGCCGTGCCGGAGGGTTGCTCGGTGCGGATGCGTAGCTTCGTGCCACATACAGGTGCGGTAACTGGGCGAGGTCGGCTGTACGCCTCGGGATCCGACCTAGCCCAGTCATGACGCGGTGGCTGATGGGGATCCCCAATACGCCTCTACTGGGCGGGGCATGACCCTTCGGGCGGGTATCAGGGTGGGTGCTGGCGCTGAGCTCATCAGGGTTTCTGCACCCCTCCCCGCAGCGTATCGGTTGGGCTGTCAAGGGCCGCTGCCCCTATCGCTGCTGCCTGCCCGCACCTTCAGGGTCTCGAGCCAGCTCCTGCTCTCCATCCAGCGTCGGTAGGGGATCCACCCATCTATTTATCAACGCAGTGATGGGCTCAGATACCGGCGATGAGACGTCGGTATCTGAGCGGTAGGCTCGTACTATGTATCTGGTCTCAGCCCCGGTGCCAGCGAAGCGCCGCTGTCAGCATCGCGTCATGCGCTCCAGTCGAATGCCTCCATCTCCCCGTGCCCGGCACTGGCCCAAGCCCGCATCTCTGGATCGTGGAAGTACGTGCCCGTACCTCTCCCGAGCGTGATGTGGTCGCGAAAGGCGAACGCTCCGTTCTGCAGGACGGTCGGCTCACCGTTAGGTCCGACCAGAGGCTCAACCACGACCACACCCACGTCCCCCACCGTTGCCTGGGTCTTGCCGTCGATCGTCTGTATCTGAATGGGGGCATCCTTAGGTGCCAGCATGTTGGGCACGAGGGAAGCCAGCACCTCCAGCACTCCTCCCATCTTGCCCATGAGCATCGGCTCCAATGCAGAGCGCTTCTCGGCGGAGATGCTCGAGTCGAAGTATATCCTGGCCGTGCCGTTGCCACTGATGAATCCCCGAGGCCAGTCCGCCAGAAACAGCACTCTGGACCCACTCACGTCGGTGCCGTCGACCTCGCCGCTCTGGATATCAAGCAGTATCGCGCCCGAGCACCAGCCCTGGTCGCCGTCCGGCTCGCCAAGCGTACATGGGCAGCCTACCTTGCAGCTACATGGTGCGTAGTACGTTCCTGAGATATGCCATGCCATAGGTTTCCCCCTGAGTATGCACCTGCTTGTCAAACCCCGCTCGTAAGCACCATAGATCCTCCTATCCCGCTACACCTCCTGTATAGGCAACAACGGATGCCAAAGTATCGCTTCCGGTCACGACTCCCCTGGGCCGCTCCAGTCGAACGGGATGTGCTTGCTCGACCTGCCAGTGAAGTTGGTCCGGAAGCCGAAGACCTCGGTGGGCTCCATCACGTCTCCACTCCCCCAGGTGGCCACCTGGCCAGGTCCGACCTCGCTGCCGGGTGGGTTCATCAGCTGGACCCTCTGCCCGGGTGGGGTCGTCGGGCCTGAGAGTGCCTCGGCTGTAGCGGTCACCTTGCCCGGTATCTCAGCTCGCCAGTAGGCCAGGTCGTCAGATACCTCGACCCTGATCGGGGCAAACTCGACCCCTCGCAGGTCGCCTATGAGCTCGGCAAATCCAGCTGGCCAACCGCCAACCTGACCTCCGAAGATTGACTGGAGGGCCTGCCGCTGGCGCTCATCGGCTCGCTCGTCTAGAAAGATAGCCATCGCCGCCTTCGCGCCCGCCCAGATATTGTCATCGAACGCGCCGAGGGCGAGGACGTTCAATCCATCTAGTTGCACGTCGCCGTAATGGCCCTCGCGGATGTGCCAGACAAGGACACCCTCGCAGTGGTTGTTCGTTGGCGGCTGAGCGAACTCGCAGGGGCATGGCACACTACAACTGCACACATCAAACCAATCTCCAGTAACATGCCATTCAGGTACTTGATTCATTTTCTTATTCCTCCCATGTTTTTGTTCTACAGAGATGGCCAAGCGTCTACATCGTCATGTGGTTCCCGTTGGTCAACGACAAAGCCAGGAGCAGGATGCCTCCCGCTACCATGGCCATGCCCAGCGGCCTGGACACCCGATGCCCGGAAGGCAAGGTCTTCTCAGCGAAGATGATCACGGTGACCGTGAGCATTAGTGCTAAGTTCATCATTCCAAGCGCGACCAACCCCACCATCAGTCCCGCGCAACAGCCCAGACAGTCTATGCCGTGCAGTATCCCGAGCCTAATCGCCCCACTCAGACCGGGTTTGTAGTACTGCATGAGGAAGAACAGTGGGGAGGAGCAACGAGAGTGACACGAGCGCTTGAGGGCCGTGAACTGGTACAGCCCGCCCGCGACCAGCAGCGCTGCTGGCAGCGCGGTGCCCCATGATCCCATTTGATCGGCAAGCAAGCTGTAGGCGTACACCGGCAGCCCGACCACTGCCCATACGGCGAGGTAGCCTGCTGAGAGTCCGCCCATCCCCAGCCATGGGAAGGATGATACAGTCGTGCGCGTGCTCGACACCGTCCTGTAGAGTAGGATCAGCGGCAGCGTCGCGGGTATCATCATCGCGACCATCATTACGCTCCAGCCGAGCAGGAAGAGCGTCACATCGCTCATGCCGCCGCCTGTCATTATCGTGTCATCCATGCCACCCATTGGATTGGGCCTGTAGATGGTGTATATCCATGCTCCCAAGGTTATCGTGAGCAGCGCGACCGTGATCCATAGGTTCTCGCGCCGCCTGAGGACCTGTAGGGCGTTCGTACCGTGTTGGTGGACTTCGTGCGAGTTCGCTTGCGACATAGCTACTCTCCTTAAGGTAGTCTGTTTGCCTGCAGGACAGAGAGCGTGGAGACCGCATACTGGGCGGCGTAGGTCAGCCCTGTCTTGAGCAGGATCATGGGCGTAAGCTCTCCCTGGTTGATGAGCGTGAGGATCGTCCCTGCAACCAGTGCGATCCTGAGGGCCCGATGGCATACTGGTCGGTAGAGAAGCGCGCACTGCACGCACAGTGGGTCGAGCGCGCCGTGGTTGCACTGGTAGCGCCGGCTGCGTCCGAGATGTCGGCAGCTGGTGCTACGTACCTCGATCGACTGTGTGGAAGATGCTCTGTCCATGCCCTGCTCCTGCCCCAGGCAATCAGCTATGAGGGTGGCCCGGAGTACTCGAACTTCGCGAACGCAGCGTACTTGCCCGAGTGATCGTAGGATACGCTATTTTGTACCCGGAACTTTCGGGATGCAGTAACGTACCCATCCTTCCAGACAAAGCCTTCCGGCAGCAGGATGCGCGGATGCGCCTCCGCCCCTGTGACCGGGTTCCTAATAGTCTCGAGCTCCAGGTCCAGAATGCTGCCCGCACGGATCGAGGAATGGTGCTCTCGCAGGTCGAGCTCGTAGGCAGCGGGGTATGCCCGTACACCTCTGTCCAGGTGTGCCTCAAGATCTCCCAGGGGCCACCTACCTCACCGCTTACTATAGTGGAGATGGCTTTGTACTGGGCGTTATCTGCGTGCTCGTCAATCAGCACGAGAGCTTTCCCGTTGCCCTCGTGGATCGCCCCAGGCCAGTCGCAGAGGATCGAGAAGGTAAGGTTGTCCAGACGGACGTTGCCGTAGCTGCCCTCCTCTATGTGCCAGCTCCATCCACCCTCACAATGACCTTGAGTGGGTAGTGCATTGAAGTTGCACGGACATCCGTAGTCGCAGTTGCATGCCAGGACAATGGTCCCCTTGATCTGCCATGTGGTAGTTGCTTGCGTTGCCATCAATATATCCTCCGCGGTGCTTGACCGCTTGTATTCCTAACGATACACCTTCTCCAGGACCGTTAGCTGTTGCCTTGGCCACTACACCAAGCACTATTCATATGCCCTTGAGATGTCCTTGAGATTGATGTGCGGATCCCCCTCCTCAACTATTCCCACACATTGGGGCAGTATAATGATCCTGTTCTCGAGCGTAAGTATAAGGCTCGAGATAGGGGAGTACCATGATGCGGACGCCGAAGGGGTTGACCAATTCGCCTGATTTCTCCACACGGCGATCGCCGCCGGACTTGCTGGCTGATCTGCTGTCGGTGATCGGCCTGGCGGGTGCCATGGTGCTGCGGGCCGAGCTCGCTGCCCCCTGGGCTTACGAATCCTCTCCCTCGGGCGACCTGGCCCACATCCTGCACTTGTCGGCGCGACGACTCATGGTGATGTACGTCGTTACCAAGGGGAAGTGCTGCCTGCGTTTGCGCGATGGGATCGCCCTGGAGCTCAGCGAAGGGGAAGTGGTGCTGTTGCCTTATGCGGATCGGCATATCGTGACCAGCTGCGAGTCAGAGGTAGCTGTCCCGAGTCAATCGCTACTGCAGGCGTCTTGGCTACAACAGCAGCTGTCACAACATGATGGAGATGGTCCACATACTGGTCTGATCTGCATATACCTCCAATGTGATGACCCGATATTTGACCCCATGGTAGGCTCACTCTCACCTGTACTTGAGATCCAGCTACCCCCCGGGTCAGCAACGACCTGGGTTATGGAGAGCGCCCGTTATGCGGCCGAGTCAACAGGGGGACTATGGATAACGTCACCTTCCATAGTACTGCGCCTGCTGGAACTATTGCTGCTCGAGGTGCTACGGCGATACTGGGCAAGCCATCCGCTACAGATTGGTTGGTTTGCTGCCCTGCATGATCCTATCGTGGGTCCTGCCCTAATGGAGCTTCATGCGGATCCAGCTCATAGGTGGACCGTCAAGGAGCTAGCGCGGCGCTCAGCATGCTCTCGCTCCACCCTCAGCGAGCGGTTTAGCCGCCTGCTGGGGCGTGCTCCCATGCACTACCTTAACGAATGGCGCCTCCAGACAGCAGCGCATCTGCTGCGCGATACAACTTTGAGCGCAGCTGCCGTGGCGTACCAAGTAGGCTACGAATCCGAGGAGGCGTTTAATCGTGCCTTCAAGCGGGCTATGGGTAATCCCCCAGCACAGTGGCGCCAGCGTGCTGATGGGGTTGCAGCCCTTGGAGATAGGCACTCACGTGCAGGAGTCACAAGGCAGCCTGATGCTCGTGCTCAGATTATGCAGCCATTGTATCCTCCTGTATGAGGGGATGTGCGCATCCTGGGAACAAGCTTTACGACCTGCTCGGCATGGCCCACCGTCGGGCGCAGAAGGCTTTCTTGACGGGCAGTCATCCCCAAGGGGGTGGACTCCCGATGGCCCGCATGCAGGTCAGCCTATTTCATCCACCGCAGAGGTGCAGCCAGTAGTGCATCTCTGGGAATGGATGCTGCCGTTGGTCCGCATCAAGGCCTAGGGCGATTGCCACCTGGTGAGCCTGCTGAGCTCGTAGGTGCGGTGGGCAAGGGATTTTATGCTCTCCTTGCCGAAGCCCACGACGCAGGTGTGCAGCGTGTCGTGCAGAGGGACGGTCCACTTCTGTGGTAGCTGGTGCGCCCCGAGCATCGTCCCGATGATCGATCCCGCTGTGGCCCCGTTGGAGTCGGTGTCCTGCCCCAGCTGGACGGCTATGGTGATAGTCCTCTCGAAGATCGTCGAGGCCGGCTCGCCGCCGTTGCCCCAACCGTACATGAGGGCAGCGGCCACTATACACGCGTTGTTGATGGCTCCCGCGAAGCCGTATTTGCCGAAGCATGAGGAGATGCGCCTGCCCGTCTCCTCCCAGCTGCCGTCCAATTTGGCCCACGCGAGCGTCTGTTCTAGGGCCTCAAAGAACCGGGACCTCCTGGGTATCTGTGCCAGGCCCATCCTCATCGCTTCTTCGACGTCCTTGGCCACGAAGGTGCTGGCTAGGGTGGCGGCAACCCACATGGCCCCGTACAATCCGTTCTTGCGATGGGTGAGATAGGCATCCTTCCATGCCAGGGCAGCGGCCAGCTCGGGATTCCCCGGGCAGATGTAGCCGTACACGTCCGCTCGTATCTGGGCTCCTATCAGCTCTTCTCCGGGGTTGAGGTGGCTCGTGACCTGCTCCAGATCGATCTCCTCCGGATAGTGCTCACCCACCGCGGTGGCCAGGTTCAGGTAGACGGAATGCTCAGGTCCCCAGGTCCACATGAACGGGATGGACTCCAGCCAGTTGAGCCCTACGTCCAGCGTCGTGAACTTCAGTCCATGTCTCTCCAGGAGCTTGAGGGCCAGGCACATGTAGTTGAGGTCATCGTCCTCCTGCGCGTATTGGACGAAGCCTCGCATGCTGGGCACGCAATCACGCCTGAGTATCTGCCCTGTGCGCGAGCTGGAAGGTACATAGTCGTCCAGGGGATAAGCATCTGCTCCCTCCAGGTAGGCTCTGATCTCATCCTGTCCGTACCCCACTTCCAGCGGCTTACCCAGGATGCATCCTACGACCCTGCCCAGCCACCCGCCGTGTATCCTGTCTGCTATCTCCTCTTCAGAGAGGTACAGGTTGGATAGCTGGACTGGTGCTCTCTCCGCCCGTATCTCCTCCAGTCCTGAGGGCTCTTGGTAGGGCCACTCGGGCTGCAGGGGGAGCATGCGGAGGGTGTCTTGCAGGCGCATCAACTCCTCTGGGCTGGACCTCACCTCCTCCCACCTGGCCATCAGGCCATCCACCACGTAGCCCTGCAGGGCGCGGGCTTCTATAGCTTGCCGAATGCGTTCGGCCACGACTTTCGTTGGTAGCATCGCTCACCTCTCCTTAGGGTTGATCTTGCATCGGGATGACCGTTCGCAGTTCCTCGTCACGTCCCGGGCTCTCCAGCACAGCCTCCGCGCCGGGTAAACTGATCCTCACCCTGGTGTGGGCATCCGCGCCTCGGACTTTGATGTGCACCGATCGCCCATCTGGCTGGACCTCTAGCTCCGCGCTCACCCTCCCGTACCAGGAGGGTAGGTCACGGAAGGAGACTCTACCACCAGGTTGGAGCCAGCCGCGGGGTACACCCGCGAACAGCAGCAGCTCTGCCTCCATCTCCTCCAGCAGCATCGCCCTCTGGAGCAGCCACAACTCAGCCTGTGTCCACCCATGGGGGGCTATGCTGTCCACCCTTTGGCACCCCCGCAGATGGGGGATGAGCGTGACGCCATCCGTAGCGTTCTCCGTGCCGACGCCTTCTCCTCCCTCCCGCCAGCCGTAGAGCCCTGGCAGGTCCTGGTGGCTTAGCCTGTAGTCCAGCACTTGCCAGGCTTTCTCTCTCTGCCCCAGGAGCAGGGCGTTGTGGGCCTGAGCCGCCTCAAAGTAGAGCCAGTAGGGCTCAGGTAGGTAGCTGCCGTCCTCGGCCGTCCGGACCCTCCTCCAATAGGCATCGATCGCCTCGGCAGCCTGCTGACGAGCTGCATGGCCCTCCCACACGTGGCAGGGCCAGAGCATGCTGTTGAGGGTGCGCTCCATTGCTAGTAGCTCGGGATGCTCCTCGGCGTATTTCTGCAGGGATGCCCAGAGCTGTTCGGCCTCTAACTTCCAGGTAGATGCGTCTTCCCTCTGTCCCAGCTCGGAGGCAGCATACGCTGCCTCCCTCAAGCCGCAGATGGCCCAGTGGTTCACCCAGCCGATGGAGTAGGAGACTGCGTGATCCATGTTGCCCATGATGAGGCCATGAGCTGCTGGCAGGCATATCACCCCGAGGTGTGCCTCCGCCTGCATCTTGGCCAGCACTGGGGTATCGGTGGTTACCCTGATCGGGGTGTCGGCCCGGCGCATCCTCAGGAGCCATGCCACCTTCCGCCTGATGGCTGGATACTGAGCGCGCAGCCATTCCAGGTCGTGCGTGAGCCTGTAGTGCTGCACGATGGCCCATATACCCTGACCGGGAGCGTCGCCCTCGGCTCCAAACCCGCCGAAGAAGTCGTGTCTGCTGCAGAACTCCGTGGCCTGCCGAGCGATGTCGTGCATGCCCGCCAGGTCCAGGCAGCGCATGATGAACACACCATCCCTTAGCCAGGGCAGCGGGTAGAAGAGCGGTGAGATGCGCACCTGATCGCCCACCATCGCAGTCAGCATATGTACCAAGCCGGCGTGGAAGGCCTCCCTGAATCTTGCGTCCGGGACATCTACCCGTACGGCCTCAAGCCTGCTTCTCCACCAGTCCAGGTGAGCGCGCTTTCTTGCTTCCCAGCCATCGGGACGTGTTGTAGCCTTGGAGGGCATGTCTGCCCTGAGGGCGCTTCTCGGCTGTAGAGGGCACCGCAGATGGAGCTGCCACCTGTCTCTCGAGCCGAGCAGTAGCTCGTACTTGAGGAGTGCGTAGCACCACCCACCGTCGTCGGCGGCTTGGGTGGTAGGCGGCACCTCACCCCTCATCGCCAACGGGGATGGGTCCCCCACACCACACCCGGCGGCATCTGGGGGCCTTGACACCGACAGGAGAACTCTGCCATCCCGGTCGACGCACGCCGTGCCCTCATCACCAAGCGCTATGTAGCCTACCGGGCCGCCTGCCGGGCCTAGGGATTGCAGCACCAGGAACAGCTCGAGGCGCACTGCCTGCGCCCCAGCGTTGACCAACTGGATAGTGGCGTCCACCGCTGGAGCATCCTCCCCGGCCGGCTGCAGGAGCGAGTGACGAATGCTGAGGTCATCCAGCTGCACGTCGCAGTGCAGCAGTGGGAGGAACCCCTCCTCCCAGCACCACCGGAGCTTCTCTAGAGGAGCTCGCTCCGGAGCGAAGAACGTCGCGCCACCGGAGCCCGTGTGCAGCCTGAGCCACCAGGTGACGCCAAAAGTATACATCCCGGGTGAGAAGCTGTTGCCAGGCTCCACCACCGTCTTGGTCGCCTCAGGAGCTCCAGGCCGCCCCAGGAACACCCTGCAGTCCGACCTGGGAGGTAGCCACTGAGGGTGTGCCCCAAGGGCCGAGAGCGTGTCCACTGATGCCATGCGGTGCTCACTCCTTGTATATGCTCGCAAGCTTGTCGCTCATCTCCGCCGATGCCGCCTCACCTCCGGATGATTTCCACTGCCTCACAAAGTCGTCGAACGCCGCTGCCGCGGACTTCTCGGAACTATCCTTGACGATCTTGAGGAAAGCTCGTGTCTGTAGGTCGTTGCCGGTGTTAACGAACTTGCCCCACTTGGGAGTCGTGACGCTCTGGCCGTGGCTTGGTATCTGGTACCTGCCCTGATTCTGCCACATCTGCTTGTACCACTGCTTGAACTCCTCACTCTTACCGTAGAGCAGCTGGAAGTCCTGCCACTCCTGCGGCACCCAGGTTACTATGCCAGATGCCAGTGGATGGGCGCCGGTATCACCCAAGTTCTTGGGGAAACCATCCTGCGTGCGCTGCGGCAGGAACACGATCTTGCCGTTCTCCTCCTTGTAGTCCCTGCCTGGGATGCCTAGTACAGTGAGCTTGATACCCTCTTCGCTTAGCAGGTAGTTGATAACCTTAGCGGCCCCCACAGGATTATTACCTCTGAGATTGCCCAGGATGGTTGTGCCGGCGTACTGGGGCTCGCTAGTATAGCCTCGATGTCCCGCATTGTTGGTGGGCGCTGGCAGTAACCACTCCTTGTAGCCCTTGCCGCCCAGATCCATGTCGTTCTGAATGCGCCCCACATGGCCGCCACCGTTGAAGATAAGGGCAGCTCCCTTGCCGGACACATATAGGTCCCGAGCGGTGATCGCCCCGCTGCCTGTGGACCAGGATACCGGGTTCACCAGCCCTGAGACCACCATCTTGCGGAACAGCAGCAGGGCTTCCTTCATCTGCGGTTGTATCGCCGCGTACTCCCAGTGATCCTCTACCTTGACCCATCCGGTATAGGGAATACCATAAGCTCCCGCGAAAGCGCTCAGCAAGCCGTTGATTCCTCCCGAACCGTTGAATAGCACGCCATTCTCCCCGTGGTCTATCGCTGTCCGTAGGAACTTAAAGAGCTCATCGAAAGTGTCAGGTGGCGCCATCCCATACTTATCCAGTAAGTCCTTGCGCACATGTATCAGTCCAAAGTTGGGGTACGTGCCCTTGCCCCAGAAGATCGGCTGCTGATATATCTTGCCGTTGATCTTGAGCTCTGCCAACGCGGGCTGCTCGTTATACTCCTTTATGACGTTTGGCGCGGCATCCGCTACTTTGCCCTCGAAGGCTGCGATCACTCCCTCGTTCGCCCACTTCTCGAGGAGATCCGGAGCAGCGGGTTGAAGCGCCATGATGTCCGGTATCCTGCCGGTGGCTATGCTGGCGTTGAGGCGCTGGCTGTAGGCCGAGCCGTCTATCTGCTGAAGCTTGATCTGCACCCCTGTAGCCTTCTCTATGGCTTGCAGGATCGGGTCGTTGTCGCCCACCACGGTGAGCGGCGTCCAGATCGTGACAGCACTGCTCCCGGAGTTCCGGGCGCAACCGTAGGTTCCGCCCAGAGTGAGCATCAGTCCCGCTGCTCCTATCTTGAGTACCTGTCGCCTGGTCATTTTAGTGTTGTGATCTAGCATGGCTTCCTCCTAACCCTTAATTGAACCTATTAGAATACCCCGCACCACATACCGCTGCAGGAAGGGATACAGGATCAAAGGTGGGACTATAAGTAGCACTGCCATGGCGGCGAATACTGACTGGGGTGCCAGTGTTACGTTCACCCCTAGCTGCTGCAGCTGCAGTTGGCCCGAGAGCCCGTTGCGCAGGACCACCGTTGCCGGATACAGATCCTCCTGCACCAGGATGCTGGGCCAGAAGTAGTCGTTCCAGTGCCCGAGCCCGTAGAGCATGGCTAGTGTGGCGATTATCGGCTGGGCTGTCGGGACCACTATCCTCCAGAAGATGGAGAACTGGCCCGCGCCATCGACCAGCGCGGCCTCAACCACCTCCTGCGGGTAGTCCCTCAGGTAGGCCATGGCCAGGAACACCAAGAAAGGTGATACGAGCCCGGGCAGGATGAGCGCCCAGAAGGTATCGAGTAGGCCGAGCGCGTGCACCACCAGGAAGAAGGGAATGATGCCTCCGCTGAAGAACAGGGGCACGGCGAAGAACAGGATGAGCGACCTGCGGAAAGGCAGGTGAGCCCTGGACAACGTCCATGCGGCCATTAGTGTAGCCAACACGTTCAGCGTCGTGCCCACTAAGGTCTTGAGCACAGATATTTGGAAGCCGTGGAGCAGCGCCGGAGTGGCCAGGATACGATAGTAGTAATCGAGTGTGAACCCTGAGGGTAACAGGTGAAAAGGCTCACTCATATAGTTAGCGTAGGGCATGACCGATACGAACAGGATGTACAGGAAAGGATAGGCAGTTACGACCAGCACCACCAACAGCAGCAGTACGATCAGGATCTGGTCTAGGCTTAATCTGTGATTAGATGCAGGCATGCTAATTCCCTCCGAGCTTACCTAAAAGAGACTCTGACTCGAGATCTTCCGTACCAAGACGTTCGATGCCAGCAGCAGCGCGAAACCTACCACTGCCTGGAAGAGCCCCACCGCGGCTGCCAGGCCAAATTGAGCCTGGCCCAGTCCCAGGCGGTAAGTAAGGGTCTCCAGTATGTCGGCCGTGGAGTAGACCGATGGACTGTACTGGACGAATATCTGCTCAAAGCCGGCACTTATCAGCCCGCCGCAGGCGAGCACGAACAGGACTACCATTGTCTGAGCGATGCCAGGCAGGGTAACGTGCCTCATCTGCTGCCAGCGATTGGCACCATCCACTACCGCCGCCTCGTACAAGGTCGGGTCGATCGCCGCTATAGCTGCCAAGTACAGCAGGGCACCGAACCCAGCGCCCTTCCAGACGTCCTGGAACACCATCGTCCACAGGAAGAGTATGGGGTCGGTCAAGAAGGGTAGTGGTTGTATGCCTAGCAGCTTGTGCAGCAGGCCGTTGACGGGGCCATCTGGAGCCAGGAGCTCGGCAAATATCGCTGCAGCTACTACCCAGGACACGAAATACGGCAGCAGAGAGGACGTCTGAATGAGCCTCTTGAACCATCTGTAGTGCAATTCATTGATCAGCAGCGCCAGGATCACTGCCGAAGGGAACCCAAAGAGCAGCTTGAGGAAACTTATCATGAAGGAATTGCGCAGCGCCGTCATGAAGAAGGGGTCGTTGAATATCCTCTCGAAATTTGCCAGCCCCACCCAAGGGCTACGGAAGAATCCTAGAAACGGATCGTAATCTTGAAAAGCTACCACTATCCCGAACATCGGTCCATAGCTGAAGATCAGCACGGCCAGGAACCCAGGCAGCAGCATCAGGAACAGGGGCCAGTCTCTCCTGAGGGTGCGCCATGTGGCCTTGCCTTGCTCAGTGCCAGCCTCGGCGCGAGCCCCTACGCCGAGGGCTTCCAAACGATCAGGTCGGTCAGTGGTAACGTTCATGCTCTCCTCCGCACCTGTTGACGATCTCGGCTTAACAGGCTAACCCTGGTTAGATAGGGTGACAATGGCCTTTGCGAAACAACTGATTGACTTTTTTTAACAAATGGTGAAATAAGCTAATGACGCGCGCGGTGCTGGAGGGCGTAGTCGCCGGGGGTGCGGCCTGTGCGCTGCTTGAAGAGGCGGGAGAAGTAGCTGGTATCGTAGCCCAGCAGGTGGGCTACCTCGCTTACGGTGAGGTCCGTGTAGCGCAGGTACTCCTGTGCTCTGGACAGCCTGAGGTTTATGAGGTACTCGCTGGGGGGCATGCCGGTCTGCTCTGTGAATATACGGCAGAAGTAGGGCATGCTCAGCCCGACCTCATGTGCTACCTGCGACACCGTTACCTGCCTCTCGAGACGCTCTTCCATGAGGTCTATGGCGCGCTGGACCAGCTCTCGCTTCCAACGCGTGTGGTCATCCTCCAGGATGCTGACCCGGCTGATATGCTGCGCGAGGCTGGCGATGGTGTTAGCTATCGTGCCCAGCAGCGTTGCCGCCCCTTCCATCTGGGATGTGGTCTTGTGCGGGGATCTCTCTATCGCTGCCTGGTAATCTCGCCAGGGAATGCCGTGCTTGGCCGCCCAGCGCTTGTGCCAATCCAGGTCGAAGGCGTCCTCCAGGATCACGTACTGGGTCATCACCTCTCCTACTGGGTGGCCGTCCACGACGACGGGCGCCCTGGCCTGCCCGAGGGTGTTGTGGAAAGTCCTGTGGATGTAAGGCTCGGTGCGGTTGGTCCTGCTGATGCGCGCTACGGCCGGCGTCCTGCGGTTCCACGTTCTCCAGCCTAACACGTTGCCTACCAGGAACCAGAGCTCGGGTTCCCCCTCGTAGTTATGCCTGATCCGTTCCCAGAACTGAGAGAACCGGGCTTCGTCCAGGTAGTACTCCATCAGCGGGAGGGCAACGTCCAGCCCGCAGAGCTTCTTCATGCTTTCGGAGATGTCCCAGACTATGGCCGAATCTATGAGCTCGAACACGTCGGGGAGTGGCGGCCCGGGAAGCTCCATGGGGTTCCACCTGGACAGGTCCCGCTCGTATACGGCCAGCCTGGCAAGAGAGGTAAATTGTGCGATGCCACCAGGCATGCCTATAACCCTCAAAGACTGGACGCGCACCGGATCAAAAGTGAGAGCGTAGGTCTCGAACGGGCGGCGCTCTCCCCTGTGGTCCTCGAAGTCATAGCTTGGGGTGATCGCTAGATTATTTACCGGCAGCCATGCGGCCCGATGGTCCCGCCTAAACTCCACGCCAAGCGTCGTCCACCAGCCGCCATCTCTATAGGGGAATCCCATCGTCATCTCTATGCAGTTGCACTCTACGGGGTGGGGGAAGGTGATGCAGTACCAGTCTGGTCCCTGGGAGTCGTTCCAGCCATCGAAAGTGTCGAAGGTGTTGGTGCCGCTGAACTCCGCCAGGGGTTTACCGTGTAGCCGATGGGCGCTATCGTTGAGCAACACCTTGGGATCACGCGCACCACCGCCACAGGGATCGATCACGGAAGCCTTGATCCTGACCCCGGGCAGCAGAGCCAGGTTCTTGTCGGCCCTCGGGGATGTTAGTCGCCGTATCGTAGCCATACGCCTGCATCCTCCCTAACATAAGTTGTAGCATCCATTGAGGGGGCAGGCAACACCTTTTCAGGATGTCTCAAGCCTCTCCTGCAGACGGGCTTTGATCCGTGGCCAGTCCTGGTCCGTGATGGCGTACACGACCGTGTCCCGCACGTAGCCGTCGGGCATGATCATGTGTCGCCGGAGCACGCCCTCACGGACGGCCCCCAGCTTCTCGATCGCCCTCTGGCTACGGACGTTGCGGGAGTCGGTGCGCAACTCCACCCTGATAGCTCCCAGGCGCTCGAACGCGTGCTCCAGGAGCAGGTACTTGCTCTCTGGGTTGACGCGCGTGCCCCAGTAACGAGGGGAGATCCAGGTCGACCCTATCTCGAGCCCACGGTCCGCTGGCCTGATGTGCATGTAGGTGGTCACCCCCACGGCCTGCCCCGTCGCGAGCAGGACGATAGCGAAGGGCACCATCGCCGGGGTGCTCTTGAGGCTCTCTATGTAGCGCTCCATGGCCTCCGGGGTGAGCTCCTGCGGCTTGTTGCGCATGTAGGCTAGGGACGTCAGGTCGCAGTGCGCGAGCAGATCGGGAGCGTGGCGCTCATCCAGAGGCTCCAGCAGCAGGGTGTCACCCCGCAGCTTAGTGGGTACCACTACGAATTGTCTTTGCAATCGTGGCCTCCTAATCGATATTGGTCAATTATATACACTCCTCTGCTCGCCACATACACTTCCGCATCCTAGCCGTACACATACATGTATGATCAAAATTAATCTGTCTATTGCTTTTGCCTTTTAAATTAAGTTAAAAAATGTATGTATTTAATTACACTCTCATTGTATACTGCAATAGATATATTTGCTTTTGTGATATATATGAGCCTAACAATTAGTGTCTATGCAAAAAGGTTGTTGTGTGTGTTATTGCTGCTGTGCATCACTAGTGCCTCGGTGGTGCGCGCCTACGAGGGGGTAGTTGGCCCAGGGGATAGATCTGGGAGGCCGAAAGGGGATGAGCTCCGAGGTCCTCGAGGGGACGATAGGCTGTTCGGATCTGCTGGCAACGATAATCTATATGGAGGTCCGGGGAACGACAGTGTATACGGTGGTTCACGGAACGACAGAATATACGGTAGTTTGGGGAATGACTACCTAGTTGCCGGTCCTGGAATTAATATGCTGAATGGAGGCCCAGGGAGGGACGTGCTGAGAGGTGGGTTCGATTTAGATGTTATCTATGGCAGCTATGGCAACGACCTGGCTTACGGGGGTAAGGGTGCAGACTATATCTATGGAGGCCCGGGAGCGGATACCTTAGTGGGTGGTAAAGGCTACGATGTGATCGTAGGCGGGCCTGGTGCAGATGTGATCACAGCGGGTGAGGGCTTCGATATTATCCTGCCTGCGGCTGGCGCAGACAAGGTCTATGGGCAGGAAGGCAATGATAAAATAATGCTCCACAAGGATGCCTCTAAGGACTACGTGTACTGCGGTCCGGGCTACGATACGGTGTACACTTGGGACAGTAAGGACTTCATCGCAGACGATTGCGAGGATATGCAGGTGCTTTACCTGACGGGGAAAAATTAGTATGAGCCCGGCCTCCTGCGAGATATCCGAGCATTTCCCCAGCTGATATTATTGACTCATACCGATGATGCTCATATAATGTTTGTAGGTATGTGGTATGCCACATGCCTGTAATAGGAGGTGAAAGGTAATCGTGAGTCATTCGGACAGCGATGCGAGGTCTCTGGATCTGTTCGAGGCTGTGGAGCGAGAGTCCACCCTCGCACAGAGGGTCGGGCAGAAGATCCAGCAGGTGATCGTCCAAAACCGCCTGAGGCCCGGCGACCGACTCCCCTCGGAGCGTGATCTGGCAGAGCGCTTCGGCGTCAGCCGCACCGTGATCAGGGAGGCCGTCCGGTCCCTCATGGCCAAGGGGATACTCGAGGTCCGCG
>Ga0066870_100350_pt1 | contig 22869 bp, 21 predicted proteins | sample CeladaPassage60A_FD_62237 | JGI IMG/M metagenome (GOLD analysis project Ga0066870, IMG submission 62237) | Cellulose-adapted microbial communities from the Joint BioEnergy Institute, USA - Passage3 60A | ecosystem: Engineered > Bioreactor > Continuous culture > Unclassified | place: USA... | reverse complement strand
ATGCGTACCAGCAGGCGGTGGACGATCGCTCCAACCAGATAGACGCCAGGCTGCAGGACGCTCGTAAGGCTCTGCAGGACGCCATGAGCGCGGTCGCTGGCGAGGACTGGCAAGATCCCAAGTTCAGGGGAGAGGTGCTGCGCGACCTGCTGGAGGCCGTGGAGCATGAGTATGGCGAGGCCGTGCAAGGGAAGAAGATAGCCAACCTCGAGGAGTACCAGGACGCCTGGGGGTTCCTCCAGGTAGCCGACGACCTCTACAGGGAGATAGCCGGTGATGTGAGGTCAGGCTCGGCTGAGGCTGCCGAGGAGATAAACCACGAGCTCGAGGAGCTGCGCAAGGCCTTCCCACAGGTCACTCTGGAGAACGCGAGGGCTGAGCTCTCCCAGGTCGAGGAGGCCGTGGGCGAGGTAAGGGCCGAGCTGGCCAAGGCGCTGGGCATCCAGGTGAGCACCGCCCAGGGGCCAGAGGCCCAGGCGGAGGAGATCAAGGGCATGGTGGAGGAGGCCCTGTCCGCCTACAAGGCCGGTAACACAGATGAGGCCTACGAGCACGCTGCCAACTCCTACCTGGAGGGATTCGAGCACATGGAGGGCGACCTCCTGCAGCAGGGACAGCGCGAGCTGGTGGAGGACCTGGAGCTCAAGTTCAAGGATCTGCGAGATGCTATCCGAGCTGGCAAGCCGGCGAGCGAGGTCGAGGCTATAGCTGAGGAGATCGAGCAAGGGCTCGATCAGGCGGTACAAGCTTTGAAGTAACTTTTCTGGGGGCGGATCATGCTGCGAGCTATCTTTAAAATATCTGTGATGACGCTGATGCTGGTGGCGATGCTATCGGTGCGTGGCCCGAGCGCCCTGGCTGCCAGCGAGCAGGTCGATGTGGAGCAAGAGGTAGCAGCCATCCGCTCCCTGATGGCTGACAGCCTGGAGGCGTACCGTGCGGGCGACAGGGAGCGGGCATACACCCTCGCCCGCGCGGCCTATCTGGATCACTTCGAGCTGGTGGAGATCCCCCTGCGCATAGTGGACTCCAGCTTCACGCTGGAGATGGAATACAAGTTCGCGCACTGGCGCAGCCGGATAGGGGACGGAGCGCCCGTGGGGGAGATCGAGCAGATAGTCAGGGAAATAGATGGCGGCCTGGACGAGACGCTCGCCCTGCTACAAGGTCCCGGCATGACGGGCAAGGCCCTGGTCACCATAGCTTCCTTCTCCATCCTATTCCGGGAGGGGCTTGAGGTGATACTGGTGCTCGCGGCGCTCTTTGGGTACGTGCGCACGCGCGACCCCCGTCTGCGCAGGCCCATAGCTTTAGGAGCCCTGCTGGCGATACCGGCCAGCATAGTCACCTGGGCATTGCTCAGCTTCGTGCTCAACATAGCGCCGGTGGGTAGGGAGCTGCTGGAGGCGGTAGTATCGCTGGTGGCCGTAGCCTTCCTATTCTACGTGAGCTTCTGGCTGCTGCAGCGCACGGAGGTGCGCCACTGGATGGAGTTCCTGCGGTCCCACGTGTGGGAGGCGGTGGCTGCCGGTAATGCCTCTGCCCTCGCCCTGTTGGGGTTCGTGAGCGTGTACCGGGAGGGCGCCGAGACGGCACTGTTCTACCAGGCGCTGCTGTGGATGGCGGAGAACATGGAGGGCTGGATCCTGCTGGGCATCCTGCTTGCGGTGGTTGTCCTTGCCGCGATCGGCTACGCCATCCTGTGGGCCGGCGCTAGGCTGCCGGTGAGGGTGTTCCTGACCGCGGCCATGGTGATGGTCATGCTGCTGTCGGTGGCGATGCTCGGCAACGCGGTCAGAGAGCTGCAGGACGCTGACGTGATCGGTATCACATCACTGTTCGACACTTTCCCCAGGATCAACCCGTTCGTGGCACAGTTCCTGGGCGTCTACCCCACGGTCGAGACGGTGGTGGCGCAGGTAGTGCTGCTGCTGGTCTACGTGATCGGCGGAGTGTACTTCTACCTCGGCCCTGCCAGGCGGGCGCGCCTGGCGGAGCCCCGTACCAGGCAGGTGTGAGTGTTTGGGAGGTGAGCAGGTTGAGAGCCAGGATAGGTATAGATGTGGGCGGTACCTTCACGAAGGCTGTGCTGCTAGATGGCGAGAGCGGCAGACTGTTCCGCAAGGTCACGGTGCCCACCACGCACGACGCCGACACTGGGGTGGCTCGGGGTGTCGTGCAGGCGTTTAGGCACGTGTTGACAGATAGTGACGTGAGTCCTGGGGACGTGGAACTCGTGGTACTCAGCACCACTCAGGCGGTGAATGCTCTACTGGAAGGGGACGTGGCTACCGTGGGGGTAGTTGCCTTGGGCAGGGCGGAGGAGCAGCGGCAGGTAATCAAGCGCACGCGCATGGATAGGATACGCCTGTCGCCGGACAAGGACCTGCGTCTGCTGCACAGGTTCCTTGCCTCTGAAGACGCCTCCGACCCATCGAAGGTGGAGCAAGCTCTGCTAACCCTAGTGGAGGCGGGTGCGGAGGCCGTGGTGGCCAGTGGCGCCTTCAGTGTGGAGGATCCCTCGGATGAGATCCGGGTGCTGGAGGCTGCCCGTCGCCTAGAGCTGCCTGCCACCGCCGGCCACGAGATGAGCGGCCTCTACGGTCTCGAGGTGCGCACGGTCACCGCAGCGGTCAACGCCAGCATCCTGCCCAAGATGGCCCGCACCATCACCTGGGTGGAGCACAGCATGCGGGAGACCGGGCTGTCGGCCCCCCTCATGGTGATGCACGGAGATCTCGAGGTCACAGGGCTGACAGAGGCTCGAAGGCGGCCGGTGTCCACCGTGCTCTCGGGGCCTGCGGCCAGCGTCGCTGGCGCGCTGCTGTACCACAGGGTGCTGCACGGCCTATTCGTCGAGGTGGGTGGCACCAGCACGAACGTAGGTGTAGTCAGGAACGGGCGTCCTGCCTCCAAGTACGTGAGCATCATGGATCACCCCACTTGCCTGAAGTCGGTCGATGTCCGCGTGGCCGGCGTTGCTGGGGGAAGCCTCGTCCGGGTGAGGCGTGGGAAACTGAGCGACGTCGGGCCTAGGAGCGCCCACATCGCCGGCTTGCCGTATCCCAGCTTCGTGGACCCCACGCGGCTGAGGGACCTCAGGCTGGTCACGATAGCTCCAAGGTCGGGAGATTCACCAGACTACGCGGTGGTGGAGTCCGCCTCAGGAGAGAGGTTCGCTCTCACCCTCACCGACGCGGCCAATGCCCTGGGGATCGTGCCCGCAGGCGACTACGCGCTCGGCCGCCGCGAGTCGGCGCGCAGGGCCCTCGAGCCCCTGGCGGAGTACCTGGGGGTATCGGTGGATGAGGCCGCGAGCCGGATGCTGGACCTGGCCGCCTCCAAGGTGTTGCCCACCATCAAGGAGCTGCGCGAGGAGTACAAGCTGGGTGATTGCCCCCTGCTGGGCCTGGGTGGCGGGGCCAGCGTGCTCGTCCCCTGGCTGGCGAAGAGGTTGGGGATGCCGCACCAGGTGGTGCCCAACGCCGAGGTAATATCCTCCATAGGCGTGGCCATGGCGCCCGTGGGGGTGGAGCTCGAGCGCAGCCTGGGGCAGTACGACCCTGAGCTGCTGAGCCGGTGGATGCGCGAGGCCGAGAGGGCCGCTGTGGCGGCGGGGGCCGATCCAGAGACGGTGCGTGTGACCGTGGAGCCGGTGCCGGAGAGGTCGGCCGTGAGGCTTCGGGCCGTGGGCTCGGCCTACGCTCGCAGGGATGGCTGGACCAGCCTGGACGCGGAGGCCGCCAGGGGGCTGGCCGCGAGGGCCTTGGGGCAGGCACCGAGCTCGATCGCGCTGATCTACGAGAACGCGCACTTTCGGGTGTTCCAGGGCGAGATCGTCAAGCGCCTGGGGCCGTTCCGTCGGGTGCGCAGGCCCATAGCCGTGGTGGACAGGGAGGGGGCGGTGCTCTTCACGGCATCAGACGGCAGTTGGCAATGCTACAATTGGAGTGACATAGATAGCTGCAAGCTCCCGGTGGGCGATGGCAAAGGTAGCCTGCTGTCCTCACCGCCCAGGGTGGCTGTGCTGTGGGGAGGCAACCTGCTGGACCTGCCGCTAGGCATGTCGGGGCAGCTGCGCGAGGTGGTGCGCTCACTTCGCCCAACAGATGCCTCCGAGCCCATCTTGGTGCTTGCAGGATCTTCGAGCGATGCGAGGTAGTTGATGGCTGTATACAGCGGCAGAAGGCACAGGGCTACAGGGATCAGGATCGCGCTGGGCGTGGCCCTGCTGTTCATCCTGTTCATGCTTGGCGTCATATTCTGGTCGCTGCTGGGCCCAGGTAGCTCCCAGCAGATCCCGAACGCCCTCGAGACGATGTCCAACCAGATAGAGGTGATGAGGGTGTCCCACTACACCAGCGCCACCGTGAAGGACGGCAAGATCCTCAACCAGGGCGAGTACGAGGCGGCGCTGGAGGACCTGAAGCGAGCGCGCGAGGAATGGCGTGCTATCGGGGGCAAGATCGACTCCTCCTGGCGGACGCAGGTGGAGGAGGGCCTGGACGACCTGCAGCGCATGGTGGAGGGGAAGTACCCTGCCGATGATGTCAACGGGCGCGCCAAGGAGCTTCAGAACCTGCTCAAGCGCATCAAGCAGGAGTACAGCTAGGGCGCACCTCAAGGAGTCACCTATGGCCAAGCCAGCCACGATCCATACTCCACCCTCCTGGACCCTTGACAGGCGACGGTCGCTGCTGAGGGAGGTGCCGCTGTTCGCTGGGCTTTCGGAGGAGACGGTGGCAAGCGTGGCACAGCGCCTGATGCCCCGTAGCTACCTGCGGGGCGAGATGATCTTCGCGCGCGGCATGCCCGCGGACGCTTTCAACCTCCTGGCGGAGGGCAAGGTGAAGATCGTGCGGGAGACCGAGGAGGGGCGGCAGGTGATCCTCCGCCTGATCGAGCCCAAGCAGATGTTCGGTGTGTCGGGCGGCTGGGGCGAGATGCTGTACCCGGCCAGCGCCTACGCGCTGGAGGACTCGGTGGTCCTGCGCCTGGCGGCTTGGGAGTTCAACAGGCTGCTGTCCACCCACCCCGACCTGGCAATGTCAGTGATACGTGACCTGGGTAGGCGGCTGCGGCAGGCCGAGGAGAGGATCCTCGAGCTGCAGACCGTGGGGGTGGAGTGCAGGCTAGCTCGGGCCCTGCTGCGCATGCTCGAGGACAGCCCGGACGGCGTCACCATCAACCTGTCGCGGCAGGACCTGGCGGACCTCACGGGCACCACTCTCAGCACCACGAGCCGCATACTCAGCTCCTGGCATCGGCGAGGTATCGTGCTGGCGGGCAGGGAGCGCGTGAGGGTGGTCGATCTGGATGAGCTGGAGGGGATCGCCCTCCGCCCCTCGCAGTAGCCCCTGGCTGGAGTCCTAAGATCGCTCGGCGTAGCTCGCTATCTCCGCAGCCAGACGTCGGAGCTCATCCCTCAGCTCCGGTGGCTCCCTTACGACGAGCGGGTAACCCAGCCCTACCAGGAACCTGGCCATCCATGCCAGATCGTAGCTATGGCAACGAAACACCACCCCCTCATCGGACTCCGTCAGCGTCCCCATCACGGGGGGTATCTTCTCCTGGGCACGCGCCATCGAGGTCTCTAGGACCACCTCCACGTACCAATCGTCGGGTATGTTGGCTATGGTCCGGACTACCTCCTGCAGCGGATCAAAGCCCTCGGGGCGCTCGAACGTCGCGTCCAACATGGCTATGCTCAGGACGCGATCCAGGCGAAAGAGGCGCTGTGCCCGTCGCAGGTGGCAGTAACCTGTGGTGTACCATCGACCGTCGCGGTACACAAGCCCGTAGGGGTCGAACTCGCGCTCGGTTTCTTCGTCATTCCAGGCCCTGTAGGTCATCCTTACCCGTTGCTGCTTGTGCACCGCCAGGCTCATAGTGAGTATCAACGAGCTATCCGGCGGGCTCTCGGCAGGGGCGATGTCTAGGACTAGGTTCTCCTCTAGGGCCTGCACGCGCTCCTGTAAGCTGGCCGGCATGACCCGGGACAGCTTGGCCAATGCGCTCTCAATAGCCGGCGTGGCGGCGCCCAGCGCCGATTTCCTGGATAGAAGTAAGCCCAGGGTCAGGGCCAGTGCCTCGTCCTCGGTGAACATCATCGGCGGCAGCTTGTACCCCGGCCTTAGCCTGTAAGCCCCGTAACGGCCACGCTCTCCCTCTATCGGGATGCCTAGGTCCTGGAGCATCTCTATGTATCTACGGGCGGTCCTCACGTCCACCTCCAGACGCCTCGCGAGCTCGGCCCCGGTCATCCGTCCATGCGCCTGCAGAAGCTCGAGTGCCGCCAGGACGCGGGTAGTTGGGTGGTACATGGGTTTTATTTTCTCCTAACGTCGGCCTAATTAGGACCGTTTATACCAACTTTTGGTGCTACTCTGGTGTTGGTCGCGTGAGATGACACACGATTATAGCTCGATTAAAGATCTGGTTAGGAGGTATCACATGTACGATCTAAGAGGGGCCGAAGTGGCTAAAGAGAGGCAGGCTTCTCTCCTATCGGACGTGGAGGCGCACCGTCTGGCGCGGCTAGCCCAGTATAATGATAGTGCCCCTGCGCGCTATGTGTTCGGGGTTAGTCCTGGAGGCTGTCTCACAAGGTTGGTGAGCATCGCCATGTGGCCCGTAAGGCGCCTATATAGCACGATCATGATCCTTGGCGAAGGTAACCCATGAACTATATATGCCCTAGGAGGTGGGCGGGAAGACGCTCTAGAGAGGAGGGGGAGGGTCATCCTCCCTCTCCTCAGCCTGCTAGAAGCCCTTGATGGCGCCAGCCGTCAGGCCCTCGATGAACTGCCTCTGGAAGATGAAGAACACGACTATCACGGGCAGGGAAGCCAGCAGCGCGCCGGAGAGCAGGATCCCATATTGATAGTCGTAGGGTCCCACCAGCGCGGCCAGCCCCAGGTTGATGACGAACATCGAGGGGTTAGTAGTCACGATGAGCGGCCAGAAGAAGTCGTTCCATAGGCCGGTGAAGGACAAGATGGCCAGCACCGCCAGCCCCGGCCTTACCAGCGGCAGCACTACCCGCCACCAGATGCCGAACTCGCTCGCCCCGTCTATCCGGGCGGCATCCAGCAGCTCGTCGGGCACGCCTATGGTGTACTGGCGCATCAGGAAGATGCCGAAGGCGGTCACGGCGCCGGGCACTATCAGCGCCTGATAGGTGTTGAACCAGCCTAGCGCCCGTATGATCTGGAACTGGGGCACGAGCAGCACCTGGAAAGGTATGAGCAGCGTCAGGAGCATCAGCGTGAACAGCAGGTTGCGGCCCCGGAAGTTGTACTTGGCGAAGGCGTAGCCCGCCAGCGACGCGAGCAGCACCGAGAGGACCGTGCCCACGCCCGCGACGATCGCGGTGTTGAGGTACCACCGGCCGTACGGGAACTCCGAGAGGAGCCGCTGCATGTTGTCCCACACCCACACGCGCGGCCAGATCGTGAGGGGCGTGCCGAAGATCTCGTCGTTGCGCTTGAAGGCGCTGAACGCCATGTAGATGTAGGGGATGGCCGTGAGCACCACTATCATCAGCATGACGATGTTGGTGATGATCAGGCCCAGGTAGAACCTCAGCCTGTAGGCCGAGATGCCTCCCTTGACCTTTGCCCTGGTTGCGGTCGTTTCAGTAGTTGCCATCTTCTACCTCCTTAGGCCTCGGTGGAGTAGCCCCTGAACAGGTAGATGTTCAGGAGAGAGAGTATCAACAGGATGACCACCATCGAGTAGGCTATCGCGCTGGCGTAGCCCACGTTGAAGTAGACGAAGCCCTGGTTGTACAGGTACAGCGTGATGGTGAGGGAGGCATCGGAGGGGCCACCTCCCGTGAGCAGCAGGGGCTGCGCGAACAGGTTGTAGGAGCCCACTATCGCCTGAATCACCACGAAGAGCGTCACCGGCCGCAGCAGCGGCAGGGTTATGTTCCAGAATGCCTGCCACCTAGAGGCGCCGTCGGTGTAGGCGGCCTCGTACAGCTCGCGGCTGATGCCCGTGAGCCCCGCCAGCCAGTAGAGCATATTGATCCCGAGGTAGGTCCAGATCGCCATGATGATGAACGAGGGCATCACGAACTTGGGATCGGTCAGCCAACCGTAGGGCCCCAGGCCGAACCACCTCAGCAGGGCGTTCAGCAGGCCGTACTGCTGGTCGAGCACCCTGGCGAAGATGATCGCGATCACCACGGCGGAGGTGATCACCGGGAAGAAGAGCATCGCCTTGTAGAAGCTCTTGAGCTGCCCCGGCACCAGGCGGGAGTTCACTACCAGCGCCAGGATCAGCGCCAGAGGCGACAGGATGAAGACGCTGCCTGCCGCGAAGTAGGTGGTGTTGATCACCGCCTTGATGTACCGCTCGTCCTGGAACAGGTGGATGTAGTTGCCCAAGCCGAAGAACGTCCTCTCCTCGAACCCAAAGCCCTTGAAGAAGCTCAGGTACAGCGAGTACACGATCGGGTACAGCCCGAACACCAGGAACAGTATCCAGAACGGGGCTATGAACAGGTAGGGCGCTATCTTCCGCTCGTTGCGCCTCCACCAGCTGGTGTGATAAGTCGTTGCAGCCATTATGCCATCACCTCCCTTGCTTAGGCGGTCTCGAACTCGATGATGTTGAGGGCCTCCTGTTGGGCTTTGTCCAGCGCCTGCTTGGGGGACATCCTCAGGTTCTGGAGCGCCGGTGTGATGCCCTTGCGGACGCACGCGTCGGTGGTCTCCGGCCAGAAAGGCGAGTTGTACCACTTGTTGATCTCCGGGGAGACCTCCTCTATGAGCTCACCCACCCGCTGGTTATCGAAGAACTCTATCGGCTGTGTGAGCCTGGGGTCCTCGAAGGCGGGCCTCCGGGTGGGCCACACCTGCCGCTCCTCGAAGTCGAACATCACTGCCTCGGTGGTGGTGTGCTCCCAGATGACGAAGTCCAAAGCCTCCTCGATGTATGGTGATGTGCGCAGCACGCACACCCCGGTGCCGCCCCAAGTGGCGGTGCGGGACCCACCCTCGGTTCACCTGGGGAAGGGCTGCAGATGCCACTTGCCCTTCGTGTTGGGCAGCGACTGCTGAATGAAGCCGCTGAAGTTCCAGGAGGGTCCAAGCAGGCTGGTGATGTCGCCGTTGAAGAGCGCGGTGTTGTAGGCGGGGCCCGATGGTCTGTAGGTGGTCCACCCGTCCTTGAGGGACTGCTGCCAAAACGACAGCGTGTTCACCCCCTCCTTGGAGTTGAGCGTGGGCTGGCCGTCGGGACCGAAGAACCCTCCGCCCTGCTGCAGGGTGAGCATCCACCACTGGCCCCAACCGGTGAACTCCACGTCTATGAGGTACTTCTTGGTGTCGCGGTGGAACTTCTTGCCGATCTCCACGAACTCCTCCCAGGTCTCGATCGGCGCCTTGATGCCCGCCTTCTCCCAGATATCCCACCGATAGCTCAGCAGGCAGGTGTTGAGCTCGTTGCCCAGGCCGTACACCTTGCCCTGCCAGCTCCAGGGGTCCGTGGCCGAGGGCCTGTAGAACTTGTCAAGGGCTCCTATCTCCTGGAGCTTGGGCGTCATGTCGACGAAGATCACGTCGCCCTTGATGTATCGGGAGAACTGGCTGATCTCGATGTCGGCTATGTCGGGGCCACCGGAGCCCGCCTGCGAGACGATCATGACCTTGTCGTGCATCTGGTTATAGGGCAGCACGAGGAAGTTCAGCTCGAAATCCGGCTTCTTCCTCTGCTTGTACAGCTCCCAGGCCTTGCGCTGCCAGGCGATGCGCGTCTCGCTGAAGGCCCAGAAGTTCAACGTAGGTTTGGCGCCCCTGTTGTAGGCCGGAGCGCATCCTCCGAGGAAGGCCGTGCCCGCGGCAGCGGCAGCCGTCCTCTTGAGAAATTCCCGCCTCGTCATCTGCTGCATGTTCTCCTCCTGCATGCTCGAAGTGATCCAGGGCGAGCTCTTCTACTAAATGTTTGGTATAGAATATATACACTTTCGATTTTTTTCAAGAGCCTTCTGCGGGTTTATACTGGAGGGGCACGACTGTGCAACCGGGAGGGGATATGCGTCTGGGCTTTGCGGTGAAGGTGTTGGGACGTCCCGGCCTGAAGAGCGACGACTCGCGCAGGTGGATGAACTCGCCGCACCTGCGGGTGAGCCTGGGGTATCTGGATGCGATCTTCGACTACCTACGCGAGCGGCGCATCTGCATGTACCGCATATCCTCCAACATAGCCCCGTACATCACTCATCCGGAGATGCCCCAGTTCCATTATCAGATAGAGGAGTGTGCCGGGGAGCTTGAGAAGTTGGGGCGCAAGGCTCGGGCGCTCGACCTGCGGCTGTCGATGCACCCCTCGCAGTACATCGTGCTCAACTCGCCACGGGAGGGGGTGCACCTCGCAGCGGTGAAGGACCTGGAGTACCACGCCCGCTTTCTGGACGCGATGAGCCTTGGCCCCGAGGCGGTAGTGGTCATCCACGGCGGCGGCGCCTACGGGGACAAGCGGGCAGCGATGGAGCGCTTTGCGCGGCGCTACCTGGAGCTGCCAGAGTACGTGCGGCGGCGACTAGTGGTCGAGAACGATGAGAAGATCTTCTCGGTCAGCGATGTGCTCTGGCTGCACGAGAGGACGGGCGCGCCGGTGGTCTTCGACCACCTGCACCACTCCGTGCACGATCCTGACGGCTGGGAGACCCACGCCGCCGTGGCAGCCTGCCTGGCCACCTGGCCGCAAGGGGTGGTGCCGAAGGTCCACTTCAGCAGCCCGCGATCCGAGCCCAGAAGCCTGGGGCGCCGTGAGTCCAAGCCGCTGCCCTGGCAGCACGGGGATTGGATAGATGCTCTGGAGTTTGCGGCCTTTCTTAGAGTGTGCGAGGGGCTGAGGTTCGACGTGATGCTCGAGGCCAAGAAGAAGGATCTGGCGCTGCTAAGGCTAAGAGAGGAGCTGAGAGGCATGGGGATGGATGTCGATCGCTGTGATGCGGAGCGGGGATGATGGCTCTCAGCCCCTCCCTTGAGGGATGTTAGGCGCGCTTCTGCTGCTCACCCAGCAGCTTGTGGAAGATGCCGAACAGCAGGAAGGTGGGGGGCCACTGACCCACGAACACCGCCCAGTCCTTCTTCCCCGTGAGCTGCAGGGTAGCCGAAGCTATGATCGAGGCGAGTGCTGCCCAGTACCACACCTGTCCGGGCACTTGGTCGGTTACTCTGAAGTACTGATCTGTCACCTGGGTATTGCTCATAGTAGATCCTCCATCTTGCGTCAACTTGCCACGACATCCGTCGCAGTATCTAGTCTGCTCGCAAGACGTGTGCCAAGATGCGCAATGTATGCGCAGAATTTGCGTATGTTATGCGCCCTTGAGTCTCTCAGAGGCGTCCGCCCGGGCCAGCTCCTCCCGGATGAGATCGGCGGCCTGTACGGCGTCCATGACGATCCTGGAGGGTTGCACCAGATCTGCCAGGGATGGGTCGGAGACGAAGGCATAGCCGCCGTAGAGTAGCCTGGGGCCAAGCAACCTCCGGAGGTGTCCCGTCTGCTCGATGAGCCTTGTGGCCAGCGTGTTGGAGGAGGCGGAGAGGCATACAAAGCGGGCACCCGTGTGCTGTATCATGTCGTCGAGGTCCTTGACGGGCACGTCTGCTCCCAGGTGTACCACTCGTACACCGCGTCGCATGAGCAACATGGCCAGCATCAGGAGGCCGATCTCGTGCTGCTCACCGGGCGCGCAGGCGGTGATCACAGGTCCCAGCGTGCCCGTGAGGGCGTACATGCTCAGGAGCATCATGAGCTTCATCTGGATGAACTGGCTACAGAAGTGCTCTACCGAGACGCTGATCTTCTGGTGTTCCCAACTCTCACCGACGCGGTAGAGCACAGGCTGGAGTACCCTGAGGCAGGTGGTCTCCACGCCGAACATCGTCAGGGTGCTGGAGATGATCCGGTCCGCCTCCCAGGTATCGAGGCGCACCAGGCTGTCGTAGAGGGCGTCGGCCACGTCCTGCAGATCCCCCTCATGCTCCGCCACGGGCGCGCTGGCGCTAGCCAGGGCATCCTTGACGATCTCTGTAACGCGCGATAGGGGCACGCCGGCCTCCGACTGCTCCTTCATCCACAGGATGCAGATGATGTCTCGCTCGGAGTACAGGCGTCTGCCGTCCGCAGACCTATAGGCCCTAGGCACACCATACCTCCTCTCCCATGAGCGGATCGTGCCCTGGGGGATCCCGGTGCGCTCGGACACCGTGGATATGCTGTACAGCGGTACGTCTGAGCTCGTGCGGAGTTGTTGCGATAAAGCTATCACAACGCAATCGTATCCTTACGGAGCAAAGCTGTCAAATGCTAAGGAAGCTTGACCTCGCAGTTGACGGCGACGTCGCCCGGGTCGAACACCCCGTAGCAGATATCGTAGCCTGGACCGCCGTTGACGTAGTCGGCACCACTGCCCGCCAGGATGATGTCATCGCCGTCGCCGCCGTTGACGTAGTCGTTCCCCGCGCCAGCTAGCACGCAGTCATCGCCGTCGCCGGCGAAGATGTAGTCCGGCCCACTGGAGGCCAGGATCAACGTCGAGCCCGATCCTCCGAAGCCTAGGCCGTTGACTATCTGAACGCCGGTGAGGTTCTTGGAGGCGCATTGAGGAGGCTTGAGGTCGTTGGCGCCGATGGAGTAGGCGCTGGTGCCCAGGCCGCTTGGGGGCACGTTGTTATTTGCGGCCATTCCGACCATGGCCAGCGCTCCAAGCAGCAGGAGCAGCATCGCCAACCGACTGCTCAGCTTGCGTGTCATCTCCCCTCCGCGGAGTATAGGTAGGTCTGCCCTTCGACCATCACGTAGTAGTAGTGATGGCCTCCCTGCTGGGTGTGGAGGAGCCTTGCGTTCGGGGCATTGCTTAGCAGGGCCTCCAAACTGCCTAGGTCCCGTAGCGGCACGACTCCGTCCGTCCTGGGAGGCTCGAGCACGTCCACTAACGTATGCCCCCACCTGGAGGCTATCACGGCGTGCTCTCCCTGCTCAAGCAGTCTGCGTGACCAGCCCTGGAGGATGATCAGCCCCAGGATGGAGCTTAGCAGGAGCAAGGTTGCCAGCCACCTAGCGGCGATCACCGGCAGCCGAATCGGCCCCAGTGTAAGATAGTTGGTCTCCAGTGCCGGCAATCGCAGCGTCGCCTGCACAGACTTGCCCGTGGCCTCGCCCTCCGAGGGGTGTATGAGCTGCAGTTGGAGCGGATCCATCTGAAAAGTCATGGCTGGGGCAAATTGGGTCCTGAACTGCTGTCCGTCGAGCGTACCCCCTACGGCTATCTGGGCTAGGATCGTTAGAGTGTACTGCTCCTTCTGCAATCCGGTCAGCTGCTGGACGAGATCCAACAGCTGTTGGATACGATGCAGGTCAAGTTGGAACCTCCTCTCAAAACCGTCTCCCCGGAAGGAAGTAGATGGCACTAGCTCGATACTCCTTCTCCACCCACTATCGTCGCCGACTTGGGCTAGCACTCTGTAGCTACCCTCCAGGTTGTGTGGCTGAGAGGAGGAGAACCTGTAGGTGATCTGCAGCTGCATGGTGTCCACCAGCCTGCGGAAGATGGGCTGCCCGGTGGTGACCTGACCGCCATCGTATACTGTGGGGTTTGCCTGGGCGGTGTATCCGAACCTGCCGGACTGGGTGTAGGGTACCTCCTTTAGAGCTTCGATGCGCGTGGGGCGCGTAAAGGCGAAGGCGCCGATCAGAAGGGAGAGGACGGCGACCACCAGGAGGGCGCTGCCGACCGTGGGCATCGCCCTGGTCGCGGTAGACGCGGACCGCCGCGCGCCGAGCGCTGCCGGCCCTAGGGATACTGCCCCTATCAACATGGCCAGGACCGCGAATTCGAGGGGAGAGCGCATGTTGCCTATTAGACCTCCGATCTTGGGTATCTTCAGCCAGTAGCTGCCGATCACCTCCGCGGGCAGGGGCCTATAGCCGTCCGTCCAGGAGTTGTGGTCTCCTTTAAATATCAGGCGATCGCCTGCTATGCCAACCACTCGATGGATGACGGTCCCGACGTCGGGGTAACGGTAGGCGGCGATCTGGCCCGGGGAGTAGCTCTTGGCGCGGCGCACGAGCACTAGATCCCCCCTGTGCAGGGTGGGGTACATGCTGTTGCCGTTGACGATAACGTAGGCGGTCCTGCCCCCAAGCTGCACCGGGAGCAGCCACCAAGCGAGAACTACCAACAGCAGAAGCTGCCAGGGGAGCAGGACCTTCCTCAAGACAGAACCTCCGGGCTACTGAGCCGCCACGACCCGCAGCTGATCGGCGGCCTGCACGGTAGCCTGTGGAGAGGTGGTGTTGCAGGTGTAGGCGTAGGGCGGGTTGGTCGAGTTCGTGTTGCAGTTGTACCAGGTGTTGCCGGAGCTTACCAGCTTGATCTTCACCGTGGTGGGCTTGGGCGCGCCGGAGGCGGAGCTGAGGTTGAACGATACAGAGTTTATCTTGGTGGGATCGCTGTTGTCCAGTGTGTAGCTGATGTTGCTGATCGTGTAGCCTGTGATGTTGCCCGAGCCGTCGCCGGCGCCCGAGTCGGGCACGGTGTTGGCCGCCGCGAAGCCGTAGGCCGCCACGCCGAGCAGCACGAGCACGAGGGAGAGGGTTACCAGCCGCAGGTTAAGGGTTTGTATCATGAATGCGAATCCTCCTTATATTTTATTGCATTAATTAATAAATCTCACTGCGTCTATGAGATTTGTCGTGACATATTATATGGTCAACGCACTCTGGTTGCAATACTGCAAGGCAAAATTCCCACACGTAGCTTATATTTGACATAAGCATTTGATTTGTATGATGCCCATGCTGTTTAGCCTTTGGGCGGTGCGTCGTTTATACTGTTAGGAGAGCAAAATTAAAATTTAAGAAGGAGTACGCTTATGGCTCTGTACTTTGTAGAGCACAGACACTCGCCGGATACCTGCCCCGCCAGGGACCCGCGGATGGGTGCCATGCTCCTGCAGCACCTGTTGCCTGCCAACGCTGAGCAGCACGGCGTCAAGATCCAGGGCGAGGCCGTGCTGGATGGCCAACACACCCTGGTGATGATCGTGGAGGCGCAGGACGCCGAGGCCGTCAAGCGGTTTATGCAGCCCTTCGAGCAGGCTGGCAGCGTAGAAGTTACAGCCGCCAACCGCTGCGAGACCGTCGTCGAGCGCGGCGGCTGCTAGGAGGGAGTCTTTGACGGATAACACTCTGACCACGCAACAGATGGTGGCGCCCGAGGTGGAAGCTCCCGAGACCGTCGAGGGCTATTGGGTACTCCACGACTTCCGTCGGGTCGATTGGCCGCGCTGGCGCTCGTTGCCGGAGGATACCAGGTCGCTCTTCCTGGAGGAACTGGTTGGCTTTCTCGGGGAGTGCGCCTCGGTGGAGGCGGTTGAGCGCGGTGGTTCGAGCAGGGCCTACAGGGTGATCACCCAGAAGGCGGACCTGGCGATCATCCACTTTCGGCCGGATCCCGCGCAGCTGTTCGACCTACAGGCGGAGCTCTCGAGGTGCGGTATCGCCGACTTCCTGTTGCCCGCCTACTCCTACTTCTCGGTGATCGAGCTCAGCCTGTACAGAAGCCCATCCTCCCGTCCGGAGGTGATGGAGCGGCGGCTATACCCGCGTATCCCCGACAGGCGCTACATGTGCTTCTACCCTATGAACAAACGCAGGGGAGAGCGGTACAACTGGTACGATCTACCAGCGTCCGAGAGGCGCGAGATGATGAAGGGGCACGGCAGAGTGGGTCACAAGTACGCTGAGCAGGTGACTCAGATCATTACCGGCTCTCAAGGCCTGGACGACTGGGAGTGGGGTGTGACGCTCTTTGCGGACCACCCTATACACTTCAAGAAGCTGGTGTACGAGATGCGCTTTGACCCCGCTAGCTCCAGGTACGCCGAGTTCGGGCCGTTTTACATCGGGATGACAGCGTCTCCGCAGGACATCACAGCTCTGCTGCTAGGGAGGTAGAGTTGTCAAGACCTAGCCAACAGCTCTCGCCGTGTCTGATACCTGTACCTGAGGAGATACGCGGGGAGAAGGTGCTGCTGCGCCCCTACCGCGAGGAGGACGCACCGGCGCTCTGGGAGGCGATAGAGGAGTCTCGCCAGGATCTGGAGCCTTGGCTACCTTGGGTGAGGAGCTACGATCGTCCCGATGTAGCCCTCGAGTTCGTGATACGCCACAGGGCCCGATGGCTCCTGCGGGAGGACCTCACCATGGGCATCTTCGACTGCTCCACCGAGCAACTACTGGGCGGCACCGGGCTCCACCGCATAGACTGGACCGTCCGCAAGTTCGAGATAGGCTACTGGCTGCGCTCGAGTGCGCGGGTCAGGGGGTACGTGACCGATGCGGTGCGCGCGCTCACATGTGTTGCCTTCGACCTGCTCGACGCCGCTCGGGTGGAGATCCGGATGGACACAAGGAACGAGCGCAGCCGGCGCGTGCCCGAGCGGCTCGGGTTCACCCACGAGGCCACTGTCAGGCGCAACCTACGGGACGGCGATGGCCACCTCAGGGACACACACATATACGCGCTCATCCGCGAGGAGTACGAGCGCCTGCCTTGGAGGAATCCTCCGTTGGTACACTTCCTGCGACCTCCTGACTCGTGACCGAGGACAGATTTTACCCTCCGATAGAGGACTATGGGATCATCGGCGATATGCACACCGCCGCGCTGGTGAGCAGCCGCGGCTCCGTAGATTGGCTGTGCGTACCAGCATTTGACTCCCCTGCCCTCTTCTGCCGTCTTCTGGACTGGGAGAGGGGAGGATTCTGGCAGGTATCGCCGGTCGGAAAGTACAGAGTCAGGCGCCGATACCTGGAGGACACCAACATCCTGGAGACGGTGTTCACCTGCGACGCGGGCAGGGTCAGGATGCTAGACTTCATGGCGGTCATTCCAGAGCTGCGGGGGACAGGCCACAGGGTGATGGTGCGCCTGCTGGAGGGCATTGAAGGTGCTCCCGAGCTGGAGAGCACGTGCCGACCTACCCCCAACTACGCGCTGGAGGAGGCGTCCGCCAAGGTGGAGGGGCGCAGGCTCTCCTGGGATAGGTGCTGCGTGTACTCGCCGTTCGAGTGGTCTGCGGGGGAGGGGATATTCCGCAGCCGCAGCAGGGTACGCAAGGGCGAGTCCTATGCCTTCGTATTGGTCTACATGGGCGAGGAAGCGCAGCGCCTGCAACTTCCCGAGCCGAGCGACATGCTGCGCACCACGGAGGAGTTCTGGCGTCGTTGGGCCGCGGCCTGCACTTACGATGGGCCCTACCGCGAGCAGGTTGTGAGGGGCGCCCTGGCTCTCAAGCTGCTGATCTACGAACCCACCGGCGCCATCGTGGCCGCGCCCACGACGTCCCTCCCCGAGGAGATAGGGGGCGAGCGCAACTGGGACTACAGGTTCACCTGGATCCGGGACGCCTCGTTGACGCTGTACGCTCTGCTGATGGCCGGGTACAAGGACGAGGACGACGCCTTCTTCGGGTGGCTGACGAGGACCGTCCAGATAGAGCACGAGGGCATGCGGGTGCTTTACCCCATAACGCCCGAGGGGGACACTACCGAGCGGGTGTTGGAGCACCTCCAGGGCTACCGTGGTTCCCGGCCAGTCAGGGTGGGCAACGCCGCATCCGACCAGCTGCAGCTGGACATGTATGGCGAGGTGCTGGACGCACTGTACTTCGCGGTGCACGCGGGGGATTACGACCCGAGGGGCGTGTGGGATCATTTCGTGCCCTTAGTCGACTGGGTGATCGAGCATTGGCAGGAGCCGGGCAACGGTATATGGGAAGTGAGGGGAGGCAAGAGGCACTTCGTGTACAGCAAGGTCATGTCCTGGGTAGCCCTGGACAGGGCTGTCAAGCTCTGTCGCGAGTTGGGGCTTGAGGGCGACGTCGATCTCTGGGAGCGCGAGAGGGATGCCATAAGGGCTGAGGTGCTTGCGAGAGGCTGGAGCGATGAACTTGGAGCATTCAAGCAGTCCTACGAGGATGAGCGCCTGGACGCCTCCAACCTGTTGCTGTCGAGCATGGGCTTTATAGCCGGCGACGACCCGAAGATGGTCTCCACGATCGACGCTACCCTGGACCAGCTGGTGGTGGACGGCCTCTGCTACAGGTACCTCGACGCCCCTGAGGGAGTGTCGGGCAACGAGGGGGCCTTCGTGCTGTGCACCTTCTGGCTGATCAACGCTCTGGCGCTTGCGGGGCGGCACGATGAGGCCCGTGAGATGTTCGAGCGCATGCTCCATAGGGCTAGCCCTCTGGGGCTGTACGCCGAGGAGATAGATACCTCTACTGGGCACCACCTGGGCAACTACCCACAGGCCTTCTCCCACATCGGGTTGATAGCTTCAGCAGTCACCCTAGCGCGTAGGCTGGGCTTTAGCTCTGACCAGCGCCACCATGGCTCACGACCCAAGGCACGATAGTTGCTATATAGCCATTCAGGCTCGCATAAAGAGCCAAAGTAGATATACAAAGTAGAGAAGGGAGATTCGGAATGGACGACAGACTCGAGGGAAAGGGGAAGGAGCTATCTGGCAAGGTGAAGGAAGCCGCTGGCGACCTCACGGACAACGAGAGGCTTCAGGCCGAGGGTGAGAAGGAGCAGGCCGAAGGGAAGGTGCAGCAGGCCGTAGGCGATATCAAGGACAAGGTAGCCGATTTCCTAGACCGCGACAAGAAGTAGAGCCATTCTCCTGCTAGCTGCTTCGCTTGCCGGGGCTCGGGATGCTCCCGAGCCCCAATATGTTTTAGCTCCGGAGGATCCTCACGGGCCCGAACAGGCCGGAGACCCGCTGCCGAGGGAACACGTAGTGTGTGGGGCTGAATTCATCGAGGTAGGGCGCCAGCGTGTTGTACACCGTGACCTCCAGGGTGTTGTCCCCCTCGACCAACGCGTCGCTCAGGTCGAAGCGGTAGGGAGCCCACACTCTTGCTCCGAGGGTCGCCCCGTTGAGCCTCACCTCCGCCGTACCCCTCACGCGGCCGAGGTCCAGCAGCACGCGCCCCCGCTGGCCGCCGTAGCTGAAGGTCTGCCTGTAGGTGACGCCGCCGCTCCAGCCCACCAGCCCCTCCGACTCCCAGTCGCCCAGCCGCATCCTGCCGGGGCCCTCCACGAAGGTGATGGGGCCGTCCAGGATCGCCCCGCCGTTGTGCCCCTGCTCGGTCACCACTCTGACGGCGCACCATCGTCCCACCGCCTCGGGCCGGGGTAGCTCCACCTCCAACAGGGTGCTGCCGCCCGCTCCCTGGTGGGCTGGCTGGACCTCCTGGCCGTCCACGAACACCCTGGCATCGCCGCGCAGGCTGAGACGCATGCTCCTGGCGCCCGGCGGCAGCGGGAACCTCAGCCACTCCACCCTACCCCCGCTCCCCGGGACCGCGGGGGACAGATCCTCGACCTCGTCCCCGGGCAGGGCGTTCTCCAACCAGCTGGAGAGCCTCAGCGGGTGCGGGCGCCTCCACAGGTGCGTCCATCCGGGATCTCCCCACTGGGTGCGCCGCAGGACCACCCTCGCGGGCAGCCCATCCCGGGTGGCGAGCCAGGATGTGTCCGAGATCACCTCCACCCTCTCTCCTCCGCCCTCTATCAGGCCGTCGACGAGCAGCACGCCCCGGGAACGCAGGTCGATCACCTCTATCTCGATCTGGTTCTCCCCCGGGCGCAGCCAGCGGCGGAGGTCGTAGGGACGGATGCGCGCGCTGTCGGACTCGAAGTAGGGGTCAAAGCCCCCGTGCCTGCCCACCTCGTGGCCATTGACTCGCACCCTGCATGGGTCCACGCTGGCCACCTGCAGGACGGCCCTCTCGATCCGGTCGGGAGCGTGCACCGCCTTGCTGAACACTATGAGGGAGTCCTTCTGCACTTCCCCTTCCAGGCGCATCCACTCCGGCCGCCTGTAGCGCTGTGGGTCTCGCACGCAGGCGAAGTGCGCCCGCAGCCGCACGTCCTCCTCGGCCTCGAGCCTTATCTCAAGCAGGTTGTCCCCCTCCCTGAGGTGTACCGCTCCGAAGGCTAGGTAGCCTGGGTCCTCCATGTGCACCTCCTCGCCGTTGAGCCAGGCCCTCTTGGCGGCGGCGGCTCCCACAGCAAGGTAGGTGCGCAGGGCGCTCCGGGCTCGGAGGACGGTGCGCAGCTGGACCGCCTGGCCCGCGCGCACGCTCCCGAAGTCCAGGAACTCCTCCGGCACGTGCCCCTTGGGCCCGAGCGTGGGCACGTGTACGGGGTCCTTGTGGATGCCCCTGGAGAGCGAGTACTCGGCCTCCCGCCAAAGCCCATCACCCCCGGAGCCTGGTGAGGGCAGGTCTTCCGGGTTAGAGGGGCCCGTCCACAGCACCCGGGGGCCGAAGCTGGCGTGGACCTCCCGCCAACCATCCGCTGGGGCCTCGCGGGCCTGCCATCCGAGCTCCAGGCCATCCTCGCCCGGTGCCTCCGCCCTGTGCAGCAGGCTCCACCTCTGCAGGGGCACCTCCTTGCCCGGGGGCATGTCGAAGTCCCCCCAGCGGTTGTCCAGGGTGTGCACCAGCTCCACTTCCCAGGTGTCTCCCAGCTCCAGCAGCTCCGCCTCGGTGCCTCCTGCCTCGGGGAGTGCTGGGTCCTCCTCTCCCCACACCAGGAGCAGCGCCGGGCTGCCTGCGAAGCGTAGCCTCGCCCAGCACCCTCCGTCCGCCTCCCAGGTCTCCACCTCCCTGCGCTCCCCGGAGTACGGGTCCCATGCCTGGGCGCGGCCGGAGGCGCCCCTCACCCACACCTCCATCTCGCGGGCGTACCTGGCGGGATCGAAGGTGTAGTCCACCTGCAGCCACGACCACCCGTCTTCGTCCTCCTCGCTCCTCATCCTCGTGGCCCTGGGCCATGCGGCGGGCACGTACACCACCGTCTTGTCCTGGTAGCGGCGGACGAGGGTGGCCACGGGGGCCTTCACCAGCGGCCTGCCCTCGCCCAGCATCCTCTCGAGCTCCCCTATACCGCTGGCCCGCGCGCACGCCTCGCCCAGCCGGCGCACGACCGCATCTTCATCCTCCATGCCCGCGCCCAGCGACGGAGACCTGCCCAGGGCTATGAGCTCCCCGCCACCCTCGACGAACTCCAGCAGCTTCCTGGCCACGGGCTCGGGCAGGGACGTGCAGTTGGGCAGCACCAGCCTGGAGTAGGACTCGTTGCCTATCCGGAGCCTGCCTTCCCGGACCTCGCCCCTCGCTACCGATTCCTCGTCCAGCACGTCGTAGTCCAGGCACATCCTGTCCAGCAGCCCGGGTGCCATCTTGTACCAGTGCTTCTTCCCCACGAGCTGGAGGTACAGGTCGTGGGCTACCTCCCCATCCTCCAGCGCTCCCCCCAGGCCGAGGTTGGCCTGCACGGTGGATGCCGGGAACAGCAACCCCACGTCGCAGACATGGTCCCCCATCGAGAGCACCGCGCACAGGCGGGCCACCGCTTCCGCGAAGCCCTTGTAATGCCGCCAGTAGGGCTGGCGCCAGTCGGTGGCCGGCGGCGCCCACTCCCACCAGCCGCCGTGCGTGCTGTAGTACACCGCGTGCGGGTCGTAGAGGGTTGCGCCATCCCGCAGCCAGTTCAGGAGCCAGTCGAAGGTCTCCTCCAGCGTGCCGCCCCAGCCGGAGCTGTGGAAGGCCTCCAACCACACCCTGGGACGCCCGTACAGGTGCGCCAGGGAGGAGTGGATCTTGGTCTCGCCGTGGTGGTCGCTCCCCGGAGCTCCGTACCACCTGTGGGTGCGTTGGTAGTCCGCGTAGAGGGACACGCTCTGCAGGGGGTATCCCGCCCGGGCGGGGTGCTGCTGGTCGAAGCCGCAGATGAGCCCGCGCGACTCGTGCCACTCGAACAGCGGGCGGAAGAAGGCCCGCTCAGCGAGCTCCGCCCGGGTGAGGTGGTAGTCGCGGCGCACCTTCCTGGCTTCCTCCCCGTAGTCCTCCCACAGCGCGGACAGCCTGGGCACCAGGTCATAGCCCCTGGCTTGCCTGAACAGCCCGGGGAAATCCTCGGACCAGGTGGGCATCGACGGCAGCTCGTCCTGGAAGGAGCCGACTATGACGCTGCCGAAGAACTCGCCGAGCCGCCTCTCGAACTCGCCGTGCACGGTGTCCAGCAGCTTGCTGCAGGCCTCGGGGTTGAAGTAGTCGAAGCCCCTCTCCACGGAGTAGAAGAGCATCACCCTGTGGCGGGAGTTGCCCCTCCAGCGCAGGCGCCTGCCCTCGAGCTCCAGGGGCTGCGGTGGTCCCACCGGGCGCCCGCTGTCGTCTATGGGGATGGCTGCGGCCCCGACCGGCGTGCCCCCACCAGGCACCACCAGCTCGGCCTCGTCCCCCGCCTCCACCTGGAGCCTCTCGAGGGATCTCCCCGCGTAGCCGGGGTTGGCCTTGACGATCTCCCCCTGGACGTTGGCCCCTGAGAACCCCAGCTGGTCGTAGAACCAGAGGTAGATTCCGAGCTCCTTGGCGTCCTCACAGACGCCGCGAAAGATCTCCCACCAGGCGTCCGAGAGGAAGGGCGGGTCGTCGGCATCCGAGCCGTACATGGGGCTAGTGGGCGCCAGGTTGAGCACCACCAGGTTGTGTACCCCGCCCTCTGCGAACCTCTCAAGCTGCCACCGCAGCCTCTCCCGCTCCAGCCTGTCGCCGCTCCACCACCAGATGGGGACCGGCGAGAAGGCTTTCGGCGGTCTCTCGAACATCTCTCTCAGCAACGACATCCTCTTCTCCTCTTGTAGCTATCCTATCGAGACGAACTCCAGGCCAAGCAGCCTGCCCACCTTCCTGAGGGTGCTCAACCTGTGTCCCACCCCCAGCGCGCAGTGGTGGGTGGGCCCCTGCTCGCACCAGGTGTTCATGAACT
>Ga0066870_100333_pt1 | contig 23856 bp, 20 predicted proteins | sample CeladaPassage60A_FD_62237 | JGI IMG/M metagenome (GOLD analysis project Ga0066870, IMG submission 62237) | Cellulose-adapted microbial communities from the Joint BioEnergy Institute, USA - Passage3 60A | ecosystem: Engineered > Bioreactor > Continuous culture > Unclassified | place: USA... | reverse complement strand
TGGACAGCATTGCTACTGGTGCTAGTCATGGCAGTGCCAGCACAGGCCAAAGAGCATAAAGACAACTACATAACCATCACCTTCGAGCTTACCATCTACGGCGATGTACCGGAAGACCAAGAGTTCCAAGTCTTGTGGGGCTACACCCCACCCCCTAACGGCAGCGAGGCTTTCATGCCCCCCCGCTTCTGTGGCCCCACACCAGGGCTCTATGCACACAAACCTCCCTGCGAAGGCCATGGCAAGGTGTATCGAGAGAGTGTGGAGGTGCCAAAGGGTAGATGGTTCGGATATCTCTACGGCCGATTTGGCACCTCCCCTAAAGATCGTGACTTCTGGTTGCAGGGGGAGTTCATTGCAGTGCGGGATGTAGTGATCAGAGCCTGGTACAGGTTTCCTGAGACGCATGAGGAGTTCATGCCCAAGATGCCCCAAACAGGTGCCGGAGGCATGGCAGGCAGGTAGTTGAGCTTGCAGGGTGCAGCACAAGATGTAGGGTGTTGTCCCTGCACCGTGGTACCTCGGGGGATATCCTGCTGCAGGATCCTCAAACATTTCTACATCTTCTCACATCCTCAAACACATACGGAGGTATTACCCTGTGGTAGTGTCGTGGGGTGCGACACGAGGAGTAAGAGCCGTGGCTGAACATAGCGCTACCATAAGAGGAGCCGCACCGCCTAGTGCGGTGTAGGGCTTCCTGATGGCCCTCACACGCAGACAGAGACAAGTGCTGAGCCTGGTGGCCCAGGGGCTGACGGACAAAGAGATCGCCAAGCGCTTAGGGATAAGTACCCATACCGTCTACAACCACATGAGCTCCATCCGCAGAACCCTAGGTGGAGGCACCAGGGTGGAGCTGGTCCAGGCCGCAGGCGAGGCTCTGCCAGTGGCTGAGATCAGGGTAGAAGGGATTACGCCCATCGCACTAGTACGCCAGCAACCGGAAGGAGAGGAGACCATAGTGGCTTTGGGGGTAGTGCTGCCCTCCGGCAGGGTGGTCATCGAGTGGGAGGAGCATCCCAAGGGGCTGAGCATCTACGACTCTCTCCAGGCCATGCTAGAGGTACACGGCAGGCGTGAGCATACCAGGGTGGCCATCGGATCTAGTTAGGGGGCGGAAGCAGGAGGTCGGACCTTATCCATCCAGTAAATCGCCCATAGCGCACGCCGTACCAGTAGTAGCCGTCTATGCCCAGCACAGTTCTCGGCGAGGCCAACACGAGCTTCCTGTTCGGTATCAGGGTGATCACCGGCGCCTGCATCGAGGGCTTCGCCCGCAGATTGGCCCCAGCGTACCCCTGCGGGGAGGCATCCACCAGCATCCACCTGGAGGGGGGTCCTCCTGGGACGTCCCGCACGAGCAGGTCGCTCCTTATCCAGCCCTTCAGATTGCCGTAGCGCACCTTGTACCATCTATCACCATCGGGGCCGGGAATCTTGTTGCTGAGGACCGATACCGCCTCACCGTTGGGGATCAGCATCAGCAGCTTGGACCTGGTCGTAGGCTCCAGCCTGAGGTTCGCTCCCACGTAGCCCCCAGAGGTCCCGTCCACGTACATCATAGTCGCGGGCACGGGCCTGCTCTGCACATTCTCCCCTGAGTAGTCGTACGGCAGGCGTGCTCCTGGAGTGGGGCATGCACCCTTGTTCCACATGCCCATCTTGCTCTTGCGCGCCCCCTCCATGGCGGCCTGCAGCTCCTGCTCAAAGGTCAGCATGCTGCTGCCCTCATCCTTGATGCGCGCGTAGCCATGACTGAGCATCCATACGTTCACCATCTCCCCCCTAGAGTTCCACACGTAGGCCATCATCTCCCCCAGGCTGTCGCGCACTCCCAGGGATGGGTCGGTCTCAAGCTTGACCGCCTCCCCTGCTGCGCTCCGGAGGGCCTCCTGCGCCTTGTCGCCATAGCACTGGTCGAGAGATGGCGCCTGTACCCCTATCAGGTGCACTACCTCCACCCGACCATCCACTCGTACGCGGAGGGCATCTCCCCTCAGCACATCGACCACCGGATAGTACTTCCCGCTGGTTGCCGGCGTCTGCGTGGCAAGTGCAGAGGACTCGACCAGGCCAGCACTCGCTGTGGTAGCCCTCTGAGATCGATCCCCAGGTGCCTGTGAACCATGGTCCAGCGAGCAGGCCACGAGCAGAATCGAGAGGCATATCCACCATACCCACCAGCGTAGGCCGGAGGCACCTCTGCAAGAGTCTTGATCCGAGTGATACTTTTGTTGGCGTCGACCTAAGTTCATGCTACACTTCTACTGTTGCTGATATTGTACACGCACAAAGCGACAACAGGCATGTTTTATGTAGACTTACCCCGTTAGAATACGGTTAAGTTCCCACCAGAAAGGAGGACCATGGACAAACGCTTCTTGATTGCCGGTGGTGCTATACTCCTATTTTCGTGCGTCTGCCTGCTGATAGGGATCGTGATGGGGATGATGCTCGTGCCCGCATCGGAGCAGGCCAAACAGGTCACCAGTCGGCCGACATCGGTGAACGTGGTACCGTCCCAAGCGCCCCCCACACCCGCGAGCAAGCCAAGGAGCCTTGAAGGCCCCTACAAGGTCGCGAGGGTCGTGGACGGCGACACCATCCGGGTGATCATCAACGGGAAGGAGGAGACCGTCCGCCTGATCGGTATCGATACGCCAGAGACCGTGGACCCCAGGAAACCAGTGGAGTGCTTTGGGCGCGAGGCCAGCGCTGCCGCCAAGAGGATGCTTGAGGGCAAGAGCATCTATCTCGAGGAGGATCCCACGCAGAGCGAGCGCGATCGCTACGGCAGGCTGCTGGCCTATGTGTGGGTCGACCATACCTTGTTCAATCTCTGGATGATCCGTCAGGGCTACGCCCACGAGTACACCTACGACGAGCCTTACAAGTACCGGGATGAATTTCGGGCAGCCGAGCGGTACGCCCGCACCCACGACGTGGGGTTGTGGTCTCCACACACCTGCAACGGCGACACCGATCGCCCGGCCTCCAGGACCAGCGGCCAGGTGGCCCCAATGCCGGCGCCCCTCTGGCCGCTCGACGACCGCCTCGCCCTCTATGGGAGCAGGCTTGTGGAACATACTCTGAGGTCAAGCCCCAACCTGCCCTCACCTGTCAGCGCATGAGATCCGCAGAGCAGATCCCCCACGCTCTCGGAAGCACCTAGCCAAGCCTATGAACGAAGATCGATACGCGACGAAGCATCAGAGGGACCACACAGCTGGTGCTCAACTGACGGGGCATCTAACCATGCATAGCAATCACGCTGTAGGTGGGGCTGGGCTTGGCCTCCGAGCTATGACAGCGCCTGCTCCAGGTCCTCGATGATGTCCTCCACGTCCTCCAGCCCCACAGAGAGGCGCACGAGGCCGGGCGATATGCCGGCTGCTCTGAGCTCCGCCTCGGAGTTGTGGGCATAGACCATCGAGGCTGGATGGGTGATCAGCGTCTCTACACCACCCAGGCTGACTCCCAAAGCGCACACCCTGGTGCGCCCAATAGCTCTGTAAGCGGCATCGTAGCCCCCCTTGAGCTCGAAGGAGAGCATGCCGCCGAACCCGCCAGGCATCTGCCTGCGAGCCAGCTCGTGCTGTGGGTGTGAGGGCAGCCCCGGGTAGTAGACCCTCTCCACTGCGGGATGCCCCTCCAGGAAGCGCGCCACCTCCATGGCGTTGCGGTTGTGCTCGCGCATGCGCAGGCCGTACGTGCGCAGCCCCCTGAGCAGCAGCCAAGCCTCGAAGGGATGCAGCACGGGGCCGTACACCCTCAGGTACTCCCAGGCTCGCTCCACCAGATACCTCCTACCGGTCACCACCCCGGCCGTGACGTCGGAGTGTCCTCCCAGGTACTTCGTGGCGGAGTGCACCACCAGGTCGTACCCCAAGGCTATCGGTTGCTGGTTGTAGGAAGACGCGAACGTGTTGTCGGTGATCGCTATCGCACCGTGGGCGTGCGCCAGCTCAGCAGCGAACCGCAGGTCCGTTACATCCAGCGTAGGGTTGGTCGGGCTCTCGGTGTATACCACGCGAGTGTTATGGCGTATCGCCCGCTCGAACTCCTCCGGTCGTCGCTGATCCACCTGCGTGACCTCCACCCCGTACCGAGGCAGCACCTCCGATAGCAGGGTGATGGTAGCCGTGTAGTGCGTGCGCTGGGCAACGACGTGATCGCCGGCCTGCAGGTTGGACATCAGGGCCACGGTGATGGCGGCCATCCCGCTGCCCGTCGCCAGCGCGGCCTCGGCCCCCTCCAGATCGGCAAGCACCCTCTCCACCTGCTTGGTGTTTGGGGAGCCGTAGCGGGTGTAGAACTTGGCGGGAGCGATCTCTGCCCCCAGCCTTGCGCCCTCCTCAGGCGACGAGAGTCGATAGGTGCTGGTCTGGTAGATGGGTGGGGAGATGGCGGAGCTGTCGTTCAATTCCTCGTCGGCGTGTATCAGGCGGGTCTGCAGCCCTCTGCGCTCTGTGGTCAACGGACTACCTCCTGCTGGGAAGAACTTAGGGTAGTCGCAGGATACCACCATGAGAGCCAAGGGTCAAAGGTGGAACCTACAGCAGGCCGTCGATGATCAGCTCGTACGCCAGGTGGGCCTTGTCCGCGCCCCTGAACTCGAACTCGTAGCACTCGCTGCCAACGCACACCGTCAGCCGGCTGCTCACGAAGAGCTTGGGCGACATGAACGTGCCCCTGTCGTCCTCGGATGCCACTCGAGTAACCTTGGAGAGGGGGATCGTGACCACGGCCTTGCGTCTGCCGAGGAAAGCCTTGTCGTAGAATATCAGCCTCTTGTCGGTGATGGCGAGGAAGCCTGTGCCTCCCCCCTTCATGTCAAACACCGCCCGCAGCTGCTCCTGGGGACGCACGAAGGGCGATATCTTCTCCAGCTGCTCTCGCTTGTCGTACACCACCTCTTCCATGCTGAAGCCTCCTTGCTGCTCGCAGTCGCGCCCTGACTTATTGGCTATAGGATACACCGCCAGCACGGCGAGAGCAAGCACCATCCACGGCGAGGCAGCCGCCCAGGGACCGAGAGAAGCAGGCAGATCGGCGCCTGCGTGGTGACTTCGCAGGTTACCCGGTCATGGCAGGGATAGCGCGCATTGTACGCTATGTTTCATATGTATGGATGGGGTTCTCCTCTGGCATACGCCTTGCTCTCTGCGTACACAACCATCTGATAGCAAGGAGAGAGCGAATGGAGCGCAGGAAACTGGGCAGGACCGGGGTCGAAGTACCTGTTCTGGGGTACGGCACGGCCACGCTGGGCAAGATCGAGGCCGACGTGCAGAAGGAGCAGGCGGCCGAGATCCTCAACTACGCGATAGATCAGGGCATTACATACCTGGATACATCTCCGGACTACGGCAGCGAGCCGCTGGTGGGCGAGGTGATGAAGAGCAGAAGGAACGATGTGTTCCTGGCGACCAAGTGCAACCTGCGGTCCCGCGACGGGGTTCTTCGGGACATCCACCAGTCACTGGAGCGCCTGCAGACGGATCATGTTGACCTGCTGCAGATCCATGCGGTGAACACGCACGCGGATCTCGAGGCCGTGCTGGCGCCGGACGGTGCGGTTGCGGGGGTGGAGGAGGCGCGCAGGCAGGGCCTCTGCAGGTACGTAGGCATTACAGGCCACGCCAGGCCCGACGTGCTGGCGAGAGCGCTACAGGAGTACGACTTCGACACGGTCCTCATCGCGCTCGGAGCAGCCGACAGGCTCGTCAGCAGGCCGGAGACCGTCTTCCTGCCGGTCGCGCAGGAGCGAGGGGTGGGAGTGATAGCGATGAAGGTGCTGCTGCACGGCACGATCAGCCAGCGCGATCTCGCCCTCAGATACTCGCTCGGTCTGGCTGGAGTCTCATTGGCGATCGTGGGCATGAAGTCGCGCGAGGAGGTGGATGCGAACCTGAAGGTAGTGGAGCAGCTACGGCCATTGAGCGAGCAGGAGGAAGAGGTGCTGCTGGCCGCCGCCAGGGAGCTGGTCAACCAGGACGCACAGCAGGCCCAACAGGGACAGCAAGGCCCCATCTTCTGGGTGCACGATACCAGCACGCTGGCCTGGACCTACGGCGACGAGCCCACGCTGGTATCCTACTGAGCTCCAGCAGTCTCCATGTCCATCACTAAGCCACAGAGGCAGGATTTGTTCATATCTCGTTGGCACCCCTCCGGCAAGCCTCTGGGGACCATATAATGGTGCCTGCTGATAGCGATGACACTTGATAGCGGGACGAACAGAGCACCTGCAAGCTCAGTGATCAAGCCGGACTGAGCGACATTTACTCCCCCTTGCCATCGATCTATGGTCGCTGCAAGGGTACGATGCGTTCCGCAAATCAGCGACAGCAGGGCTACCCCGAGCCGGTACGAATGACTTGATGAGCCATCAGAGACCTACCAGTCGCGGGCTGTGACAGCAGAGCTTGTGGGGGATCGACCGCACGCCACCCTTTGCCTGGATCTGATCGGCAGAGATAGATCTGTTCGCGTACGTGAGTACGTATTACATGACGAAGAGATGGTTGTCTCCGGCAAACGCTCTACAGACCAGATCCAGGAGGCTTGGCATGGAACACTCGAGAACCCCCTTGTACCTGGGAGCGGCACTATCTCTGGTTGCGGCACTCATCCACTTCTGGGTAGTCCCGGAGCACTTCGAGGAATGGTGGGGCTACGGGATGTTCTTCCTCATATCGGCCATCGCCCAGGCGCTCTACAGCGTGATCCTGCCGTTGTATCCCCGGCAGCCGCTTCTGGCTCTCGGGATCGCCGGGAACTTGCTGATCATCCTCATATGGGTCACAAGCCGCACGATGGGCATACCGCTCTTTGGACCGCACGCTGGAGAGGTGGAGGAGGTGGGCGGGCTCGACCTGGCCGCGACGCTGGCGGAACTGCTGCTGGTGCTCGTGCTGCTCGGCCTCTCACGGGGATCGAGAGCGAGGCGAAGCGCGGGCATGTCACGGCAGGAGCCGTGATACCCAAAAGCTTATCCAGCCAAGACTCCCGATGTCGTGACCTGTCCCGGCAGCCGCATCGAGGCAACCGGACGTGTTTGAGCTATCCGCAGCAACCCCGAAAGGGTAGCATAACTTCCCGCGGAGGCACTGCGCTCTTCCCTCATGGAGAGCCAGCAGCCATGAATATCAGTATAGCATTAGCGCCTGTGAGATCCGAAGCAGCCGTAACGGGCAGCATAGTCGAAGCTACGCGCACACCAGGGCAGATCTGACGGGAAATCAAAATTGATGAGGGTGAGGCCTGCACAAGTGCTGCGAGCCGCTGTTGACTTTGATAAAGCAGCCAGAGTACAATGGGTTCTCTGTGGAGTGTTCCGTGAGATTCGGCAGTGAAAGGAGTCACGATGCGCCTCAGGCTGGCCCAACTGTTGAACGTCGTTTCTATCGAGGCTTCGCCGCTATCTCCGGAGATGCCCTCAGTGCAATCATAAAGCCCCATATCATCCCACGCGGCAGCATCCGGAGCACCCACGGCCACAGCCCCATGATCACATCGATGCTGGAGCACGCATTTCTCCGGCGAAAGGAACTACCCCTTGCGACCCACAAGACAACAGTATATCTCGCTGCTCCTGAGGTACCTCAGGCCACAGGCAGGGCAGGTAACCCTCCTGGCGGTGCTGCTGCTTGCCAGTATCGGGGTTCAGCTTGTGAACCCTCAGCTCATGCGCCAGTTCATTGACGCCGCCCTATCCAACGACACCAGCGTCAACCTGGGCTGGCTGGGGGGGATGTTCATCGGGTTGGCCATCGCGCAGCAGGCACTCTCGGTCTCCACGACCTATTTCAGCGAGCGCGTGGGCTGGACGGCCACGAACGCGCTGCGGACCGATCTGGCTCTGCATTGCCTCCGGCTGGATCTCTCTTTCCACAAGGCCCGTACTCCGGGCGAGCTGATCGAGCGGATCGACGGGGACGTTACCGCACTGGCGAACTTCTTCTCGCAGCTCGTGGTACAGGTTGCGGGCAGCATCATCCTGCTTGTTGGCGTGCTGATCATCCTGTCGGCCATACACTGGGAAGTTGCGGTCGCGTTCGCGGTGTTTGCCGCAGTACTGCTTGGGGGGATGATCGCGGTACGGTCCATCGCCGTGCCCTACTGGAAGGCGGACCGGCAGGCGGCGGCGGAGCTGTTCGGCTTCATCGAGGAGCGGCTTGCGGGCACCGTGGACATACGCTCGAGCGGTGCACGTCCGTACGTCATGCGTCGCCTGTACGGGCACCTGCGGGAGCGGCTGCGCGCTGGCAGCAAGGCCCGGATCATCGGCACGACCACCTGGAGCGTGCCCGTTCTCGGTTTCGCTATCGGCAACGGCCTCGCATTCATCTTGGCCGCGATGTTGTACCGCACGCAGGCTCTCAGCCTCGGCACGGCCTTCCTGATCTACTACTACGCTCAGATGCTCTACTACCCACTCAACCTGATCTCTTGGCAGATCGAGGACTTCCAGAAGGCGGGCGCGGGCATCATCCGCATCCACGAGCTCTTCAACACCACGACACAGCTTGGAGCTGGCACGGGGCTGCACCTGCCCGATGGACCTCTTGCAGTGGAGTTCGAGCGGGTGAGCTTCGCATACGAGGAGGATGACCGCGTCCTGCACGATGTCTCCCTCTGCCTTGAAGCAGGCAAGGTGATGGGCCTGTTGGGGCGTACTGGCAGCGGCAAGACGACTATTACGCGGCTCCTCGCCCGCCTCTATGATCCCACGTCGGGAACCGTACGCCTGAACGGCATCGATGTCCGCGACGTCGAGATATCCGAGCTGAGGCGCAGGATCGGAGTGATCACCCAAGACGTACAGCTCTTTCGAGCGACGGTCCGCGACAACCTGACGTTCTTCAACCCCTCGATACCGGATGAACGGCTGCTGCAAGCCCTGGGCGAGCTGGGGCTGCAGGAGTGGCTCGCGAAGCTGCCGGATGGGCTGGACACGATGCTGGCAGCGGCCGGGTCAGGGCTCTCGGCGGGAGAGGCTCAGCTCCTCGCGTTCACCCGCGTGCTCCTGAAGGACCCTGGGCTGGTGATCCTGGATGAGGCATCCTCCAGGCTCGATCCCGCCACCGAGCGCATGGTCGAGCGGGCGATATCGCGGCTGCTCCATAACCGAACGGGCATCATCATCGCGCACAGGCTATCGACCGTGCAGAGGGCCGACACTATCCTGATCCTGGATGAGGGGCGCGTCGTCGAGCACGGGGACAGGCTCCAGCTTGCGGCGGACCCGAGTTCCAGATTCGCGGGGCTGCTCCGGACCGGGCTGGAAGAAGCGCACATGATAACCCAAAGGGGGGTTGACTGATAGCAACAACGACGCGCACAGACGACGTGCGCGCATGGAAGCTTTGGTGGAGCATGGTGCGTTTCAGGCCTTGGCTCTTCTGGATCAACTGCGCGTGCATCGTCCTGCTGTTCCTCAACGAGATGGTGCCGGGCTTCGTCTCCAAGTGGTTCTTCGACAGGCTCTCCAGTGGGGCAAGCGACCTGGGCCTCTGGTGGCTCGTCGCTCTCCTGATAGGATCGGCACTCGGAAGGATCATGTTCCTGTACGGGCTTGCGTTCACCAACGTGCCGTTCATGCTGACGAACGCGGCGCTCATGCAGAAGAATATGCTGAGCCGTATCCTGGAGCTGCCAGCGGCGATCGCCCTGCCTGCGTCTCCCGGCGAGGCGATCAGCCGCTTCCGGGACGACACGCAGGAAGTTACTGAGTCCATGATCACCCTCAACGACTTCATCGCCTCGACGGTGTTCGCGATCGTCGCGGCTGCGGTGATGCTCCGCATCAACAGCACGATCACGATAGCGGTCTTTCTGCCGCTCCTGCTCGTGATCGCCGCCGTCCGGTTCGCGAGCCACCGCCTCGAGGTCTACAGGAAAGCGAGCCGCGAGGCCACAGGCGACGTGACCGGCTTCCTGGGAGAGATGTTCGGCTCAGTGCAGGCGGTGCAGCTTGCTGATGCTGAAGAGTCGGTCACCACGCACTTCCGCAAGTTGAACGACGCGCGACTGCGCACGACGGTGCGCGACAAGGTCTTCGACCGCACGCTCGAGTCGATCTTCTGGAACACGGTCAACGTCGGTACCGGCCTCATCCTGCTCGTTGCCGGTCGTGGCCTAGGTGGCGCGCAGTTCTCGGTGGGCGACTTCGCGCTGTTCGTGTACTTCCTGGGGTGGATCACCGAGTTCACCTGGCTCTTCGGCCTCGTCCTGGCACGGTACAGACAGGGCAAGGTATCCTTCCGGAGGATGGCCGAGATCATGGGCGGACAGGAGCCCGAGGCAGTGGTCCGCCATGGCCCGGTGTACCTCCGCGGACCACTGCCAGAGGTGCCGAGGATACCGGAGAGCAGGTACGGCAGCCTCCAGACGCTGGAGGTGCGTAACCTGGCGTACCACTATCCCGGCACCAGTCGTGGCGTCGGCCCGGTGAGCTTCACGCTACGCAAGGGCGAGCTCACCGTCGTGACCGGACGCATAGGCTCCGGCAAAACCACACTGCTCCTCGTGCTCCTCGGGCTGATCCCCAGGGATGCGGGCGAGATCCTCTGGAACGGCATCCCGATCGAGGACCCAGCAGCCTTCTTCGTGCCGCCCCACAGCTCATTCACCCCACAGGTGCCACGCCTCTTCAGCGAGACGCTGCGCGAGAACATACTTCTCGGTCTGAGAGAGGAGGAGGTAGACCTGGAGGATGCCATACGCCTTGCGGTGCTGGAAGACGACATCCGGGGGATGCCTCACGGCCTCAACAGCCTCGTTGGCACCAGGGGAGTGAGGCTCTCGGGCGGCCAGATCCAGCGCAGCGCCGCGGCTCGCATGTTCGTGCGCAACGCCGACCTCCTGGTGTTCGACGATCTCTCCAGTGCCCTCGATGTGGAGACGGAGACGCAGCTCTGGCAGCGAGTGTTCTCTCGGCCCGACACTACGGTCCTTGCCGTCTCTCACCGGCGGATCGCGCTGCGCCGAGCCAACCAGATCATCCTCCTCAAGAACGGCCTGCTCGAAGCTACGGGCACGCTCGACGAACTGCTGGAGACGAGCGATGAGATGAGGTACCTCTGGCGGATCGAGACCGAGGCAGAGGAGCACCCTCAGCGCGAAGGCCTGCTCTCCTGATGCCAGTGGGCTCAGCACCCCGATGACCTGGATACTCACCACAGGATCCGGAGCGTTCGATCCCCTATCTCCTGCTACACACTAGTCGACAGTACGGCAACGGGGCATGGTGAGCTAGTGGAAGCAAGCTCCCTGGCAAGTGCCCAATTGCTGGCAACCCTAAATTAGCACGATCACGAATCGCACAAGGCAGGATCGACAGCCAGCAGCGGCGTACATCGGAGGAGGACCGAGCCCGGCGTGATAGGGCGATTCTCTGTCACGATGCAGCAGAGGCCCTGCACAAGCGCTCCCGCTAGCCACCCTGGACAGACCGTTATCCGCTCCTGTCGCCGCGTTCTGGGTAACAGCGCGGGAAGGGTCGCAGCCACAATTCATCGCCCCTCTAGCTGCCCTTTCGATCTTCCCCGTACACATTGAAATCGGCCGGGTCCTTGCCAGTGGTACGGAGGAGATAGTCGACCTTGGACTCTATCCGCTCCTCAGACTCTTTGGACTGGGCAGACCCAACGTAGTAAGCTGCTGCCAGGACCAGTATCTGAAACAGGAGCTGCATCCACTCGCTCTTGTAGTTCTCGTAGGACTGGCTCAGCCAATACACTATGAAGCCATCGCGTCCCAAGTACGGGATTGGTTGGTTATGCATCTGCTGCTGAGACACCCAATCCAGTCGGGAGCTAACAAAGTGGATCAGTTCTGAGAGCAGCCAGAACGTACCATAAATGACAGCAGCCCCCTTTGCATATCGGCTCATTCCAGGAAGCCGCGTCAGCAGGAAGTAGACTACAAAGATCAGCACTATGTTGCCGAAGACTACCAGCACCGCCAACGCCGCCAAAGCCAGACCAAACACCGTCATCCTCCCAGGCTCTACAATGCCTTATCAGCCTGCTCGATGGCTCATTCAGCGCATCAGTCGTTCCCCTGGAAACGGACGCACCGTCCCCGCCCGGAGATTTCATCCCCACCTGATGACACCAAGCCCTCTTGGCAGACATGTCGTGACGAACGCATAGACACGCAAGAACGATGCCATACTCTGCCCTGGTAAAGTCCAACACCTGGTAATGTGATGGGAGGTAGCAGCGTGGTGAGAGGGTCAGGCGCGTGCGCCTGACCCTCTCACCGGAAGCATCAGCGGGCCCAGCGGCGAGCCCCATACGCCAGCCCGACAGCTGCGAGCCCCAGGAGCGCCAGGGCCGCCATCGGAGCCTTGGACGTCGAGCCGTAACCGGACATCCCACCGCCACCCGCGGCAGGAGCCTGGCTCGGAGCCTGTTCTTCAGCCTTGATCGGCTGGCCAGAGGCAGACAGGACCCACCACACGTTGTTCAGTCCCTGGCCGTTGGCATCGCCGGGCTTCTTGTCACCGGCGAAGTAGTACAGCGGCATACCGTTGACGGTCACCTGCCTGCTACCATCCCTGCGGGTGGTTATGCCTAGCCTGGCGTTGACCCCCTCGCCCGCAACCGGCTGGCCGGACTCCAGGATCAACGGTGGCCAGGCCTGGGCGCACGAGCCGTAGCAGACGCTCTCGTTGGGCTTGTCGGGCACGAACATATAGAGGGTCATGCCCTTGGAGTCCGCCAGGATATCACCGTACTCCTCGTTGTGCACAACCTTCACCGTCACCCCGGATTGCGCCCCAGCGTACGTCGAGAAAACCAGCACCAAGCATAGACCAAGCAGCACCGCTAACGACCGTAACATAGGATAACCTCCTCCCTACTTCTTCACCCTAGCATACGAGCTCAGGAGGCAAAACGGATGCATGCCGTCCCAAAGATTATCAGGAGACGGCAGTGCCGCTCAGGTGCGTCGCGACGACGGGCGCGGGTCCTGCCAGGAGATCATCCGAAGCGGCCAGTTATGTAGCTCTCGGTCTCGGGACGCGCAGGCATCGAGAACATCTGCTCGGTGGAGGCCATCTCCCACAGCTCGCCAGGATCCCCCTGCCTGCGGATCAGGAACAGCCCCGTGTAGTCCGAGATGCGGGCCGCCTGTTGAAGGTTGTGCGTGACTATCACGATGGTGTAGCGCTCCTTGAGCTCCGTTATGGTGTCCTCGATCTTCTGGGTAGATATGGGGTCCAGAGAGCTCGTGGGCTCGTCCATCAGGATCACGTCGGGCTCGACGGCGAGCGCGCGAGCGATGCACAGCCTCTGCTGCTGACCCCCGGAGAGGGCCGTGGCAGGCTTGCGCAGGCTGTCCTTCACCTCCTCCCACAGCGCCGCCTGCCGCAGGCTGTTCTCCACCCTCTCCTCGAGGACCGCCCTGTTCCTTATGCCCGTCAACCTGAGGCCGGCGGCCACGTTGTCGAAGATGGACATCGTGGGAAACGGATTGGGCCGCTGGAACACCATGCCCACCCGCCGCCGCAGCGCCACCGGGTCCACATCCGGGTCGTAGATGTCCTGGTCGCCGAATAGTATCCGCCCCTCGACGCGCGCGCCCGGCAGGAGCTCGTGCATCCTGTTGAGGGTGCGCAGGAAGGTGCTCTTCCCACAGCCACTGGGACCTATGAAGGCCGTCACCCGATGCTTCCATATGGTCAGCGTTACGTCCTTGATGGCCAGCCGAGAGCCGTACCAGGCGGAGACGTTCTCGGCCACCATCGCTGCCTCCGCCGGGCGCTCAGCCGCGCCCGCTTCCCTGTGCCACAGGCTCATCGCCCTGCTACGTGCTTGCTCTTCCAAAGCTTTCCTCCTACAGAGACCTTGACTTTGCTGAGATCACCCTAGCCACCACGTTCAGCACCAACACGATCGTCACCAGCGTCAGCGCCGCGGCCCACGCCAGGTTCCAGTTCACCTCGTAGGGCGAGGTGGCGTACACGTATATCTGGAGGGGGAGCGCGCTCATCGGCTGAGAGGGATCGAAGGTGAGGAACGGGGTACCGAAGGCCGTAAAGAGCAGCGGCGCCGTCTCGCCGCTGGCCCTGGCTATCCCCAGCAGCGCGCCGGTCACGATCGGTGCCCTGGCGGCCGGCAAGACGATCCTCAGAGTGCTCCGCCAGCGGGTTATCCCCAGGGCGTACGCCGCCTCCCTGATATCCCCCGGCACCATCCGCAGCGCATCCTCGGTCGTCCTGATCACCACCGGCAGGATGAGTATGGCCAGGGCGACGCTGCCTGCCAGGGCCGAGAAGTGCCCCATAGCCGTCACTATGAACGAGTAGGCGAAGATGCCGGCGGCGATCGAGGGGATGCCCGCCAGGCTATCACTTAGGAAGCGCACGGCACGCGCGAAGGTGCCGACACCGTACTCCCCAAGATACACCCCGGTGAGTACCCCAAGGGGCACTGCCATGACCGACGCCAGCCCAACTATGATCAAAGTACCGACGATCGCGTTTAGCATGCCCCCTCCGGGCGATCCCAGGGGCATAGGGTTGCGAGTGAAGAACTCCCAGCTCAACGCCGGCACACCCCTGACCGCCAGGTACGCTAGGATGAGCACCAGCGGCAGGATGGCCACAAACGCCGAGATACATATCAGACCCCGCGCGGCGGTGTCCGTGAGCTTGCGCTTGAGAGGTACCCTGAAGACCATCCTACACCTCCCTGACCTTGTTCACCCTGTGGATCAGCAGCTGCGCCCCCATGTTCACCAGGAGGGTGAGGGCAAACAGCAGCAGGGCTATGGCGACCAGCGCCGCTCGCAGGGCCCCGGTGGACTCGTTGAACTGGCTGGCTATTATCGAGGCCATGGTGGACGCGGGCGCGAACAGGGAGGCCCGTATCTGCGGGTTGTTGCCTATGAGCATAGTGGTAGCTATCGTCTCCCCGAAAGCCCTGCCAAGGCCCAGGATGAGGGCACCCGTGATACCGGCTCGGGCGTAGGGCAGCACCACCCGGCTGATCGTCTCCCACCTGGTCGCCCCGAGGGCCAGCATACCCTCTCGCTGGGACTGCGGCACGGCAGAGATCACGTCCTTGGAGACCGCCGCCACGGTGGGCAATATCATGACCCCGAGCACGAGCCCGGCGGTCAACATCCCCACTCCGTAGGGAGCGCCCTCGAAGAGCGGGATGAAGCCGAGCGCTTCCTGCAGCCTGGGCTGCACCGTGTGGGCCATCCAGGGCACCACCACCTGGAGCCCCCAGAAGCCATACACCACGCTGGGGATGGCCGCCAGGAGCTCTGCCATGTACGACAGCGGCGCACGCAGCCACCTCGGCGCGAGCTCTGTTAGAAATATGGCCATCCCCAGGCCCACCAGCCCTCCCACCGCCAAAGCTATGGCCGAGCTGACCACCGTGCCGTAGATGAACGGCAGGGCACCGAACTCCCGCCTCCCACGGCTCCACTCGGTGCCAAACAGGAAACCCCAGCCGTAGGTGGCGAAAGCAGGGTACGCCTGGCGGGCGAGCTCCAACAGGAAGAGCATGGTGATCACCAGGATGGTCATCGCTGCCGCGAGCACCAGTGCCTGGAAACAGGCGTCCCCCGAGGGCCTCCAGCTCCTGGCCCTGGTTATACTTCTTGCCTCTTTACGAACTCCTACAGCCACTCCATTACCTCCACAAACACCGAGCGGGAAGTACGTCGGCGACGCACCTCCCGTCCTCGATATGCGATTGCTTGCGCTACTTGACCTTGTCCAGGCTCTGCTGAGCCAGCTGCTGCGCGTTCTGAGGCAGCGGCGCATAGTTCAGCTTCTTGGCGACCGACTCCTGCGCGTCCGTCACCACCCAACCCATCAGCTCCTTGATAGCGGCGGCCTTGTTGGCATCAGAGTACTGCTGCCAGACTATCGCCCAGGTGTAGCCCGCTATCGGGTAGCTCCTGGCGCCTGGAGCGTTCACTATGGAGAACTTCTCTGGACTCACCTGTGGGAACTGGCTGGCTGCGGCAGTCGTGGCCTCCAGCGTGGGCTCCACGAACTTCCCTGCCTTGTTCTGGATGTAGGCGTAGTCCATCTTGCTCTCCAGCACGTACGCCAGCTCGACGTAGCCTATGGAGCCCGGCGTGTTGCGGATCTGCGAGGCCACACCCGAGTTGCCCTGAGCACCCAGACCCACTGGCCAGTCGACCTCCTTGCTTGTGCCTGGCCCGTTCTTCCACTCGCTGCTGATGTGCGACAGGTAGTCGGTGAAGATGTACGTCGAGCCGCTGCTATCGGCCCTGTGCACCACCACTATGTCCCTGTCGGGCAACTTGACACCAGGGTTGGCCTTAGCTATGGCCGGGTCGTTCCACTTGGTGATCTTGCCCAGGAAGATGCCGGCGACCGCTTCGGGGGTGAGCTTGAGCCCCTTGTCCACGCCCGGGATGTTGTACGCCAGCGTGATCGCCCCCAGCGCGACCGGGAACTCTATCACCTCGCCGTTGGCCTGCTTGGCGGCGGCGAGCTCGTCCTCGTTCATAGGCACGTCGCTGGCGGCGAAGTCCACGGTCTGCGCCGTGAACTGTTCGATGCCCCCGCCGCTACCGATCGCCTGGTAGTTCACCTTGATGTTGGGATGCTGCTTGGAATACTCCTGAAAGGCGTTCGAGAAGAACGGGGCTACGAAGGTCGAGCCCGCGCCGGTGAGCGACACATTCCCGCTGACGCCACCCGAGCCGGAGGTCTCCGTCGGCGTCGGCATCATCTCCGGGGTTGGGCTAGCGACAGGAGACGCTGACGGGCTGGCTGCGGTCGTGGGCGACGCCGATGGACTGGCAGCTGCCTGCGTGGGACTCGGACTTGGGCTGCCCGCAGCGCTGGGTGACGGGCTAGGGCTGCTTGCGCCCGTACTGGGTGATGGGCTTGGGCTGCTCGTCCCCTGCGTCGGGGTGCTGTTCTGGGAGCCACAAGCCACGGTGAACAGCAGGATGAAGGTCAAAACCACACCAATGAAGGACAGACGCTTATAGAGACCAGCTAACATATTACCTCCACACATGTTTTCTGCTCGGGAGAATCACCTCCCTTTACCCACACCCAATGTACAGGCCGACGTTAATGGGAAGATTAAGGAGATCTGAAGCAGCGCTAAACGGGATCTGAATTTGCCCACCAGCCCGTGCCCTTGCGTGGGCAAACATTAAGGGGAGATTAAGCTACTGGGCACAGGCCGTGGCCTGTGCCCAGTAGAGATGCAGGAGGGGAGGTTTAGCCCCTTGACTGGTAGTACTGCCTGGCGAGCTCGAAGAAGTGGTCCGCTCGCACTATCTCGTACTCAGGACCAAGCGTCGAGAGCGTGTTCACCAGGTCCGTGGGTGTGACGTTCCATGCGAGCACGCCTATTGAGAGGAACAGGGGAGAGCCGCCGTCCCAACCCTGGGACTCCTCCGTTATCGCCCGCAGCACGTCCGCTGCGTTGCCCGTGCCGCGGACCGTGCCCTGGGGCGTCGTGCCATCAAGTAGCTGCATCGCCGTGCGCGCGTCCCAGTTGAGCATGATGCCCTCGGGCTTAACGTCCTCGATGTACGCCCGCCGCTCGGAGGCCGATAGCTCCACCGACCTGCCGTTCACCCTGTTGAGCACGTACACGGTGTTCATCCCCAGGCGATGCATATACCGATAGGTCGCGTGGGTGTATATCCGGAAGGTATCGTCTGGCCACGGGGTGGGATTGATGTAGCCCGCACCAGAGGGCCCGGCCATGAGGAGATCGTTATCGGTGGCCGTGCGCAGGTAATAGCCGACGATCGTCGGCGCGGCCTCGAACAGTATAGGGTTGACCGTCCAGTTGATGGGGATCTTACCCCTGTTGGGGTCATCCCATAGCTGGCGCATCCTGTGCTGGTCGTACTGGATGTTGTCGCCCTCGGACATCACGAGCGCGACGTAGATCTTATTCTCCAGCGTGGGCTTGGCGGGCGGTCGGCGCGGGGGCATAGGGGCCCTCACGGCACCAAACACCGTGCCGTTGTCGAAGAAGTCGGCGGCGAGCACGTACACGCTGTGCTCCGAGCAGAGCTGGGTACCACTGAACTCGCCCGCGACGTCCTGCGCGAACCACCCCATGTACGGGGTGTAGGGATCGACCTCGCTCATGATGCGCACGAACAGCTCGCGCTCCGCGTCCACGTTCGGATCGAGCCAGAACACCATGGTGCGTGCGGCCACGATGTAGTCCCTGAACCGCGGGAACGGCAGGAGCACATCCGAGGTGGGTGGAGTAGTGCTCGTGGCGGATACCTTGTACTCGTTCCACATCTCCACGCGCGCGGTGAGCTCTGTGGTGCCTTGCGGTGGCACGAATCGGTACACGAAGTAGCGGTTGCCGTCCGCGAAGCGGTGACTACCGTCGCGTGAGGAGCCATCAGAGTCGTACAGGTACTGCGCCTCAGCATCGGTAAACGGCTGGAAGTCGGCTATCGTCTGGCCGTCGGCTATGACTGTGACGTGCTGGACCGAGGGCCCCCAGCCATCGTCCGTGAAGGCGTCGTCGAAGCGCAGGTATACCGCTTCACCCCCCAGGAATGGGGTGAGATCAAACTCGTACACCCCGCGGTTGGATGAGTCGTGGACGTGAGTCGTTACCTGCGCCAGGGTTGTGTAGTAGGGAGGTATCCCTGGCGGCAGGCTCCTTCTCTGGGACGGGCTTATACCCGTCAGCACGTCGTGGTTGCATTGTGGCCAAAGGTGGTCGTACTGCCATTGGTAGGCCTCGAGCTTGCTTGTGAACCTCCCCCTGAGGTCGTCGATGATCGGCAGGTTGTAGGGCTCACCGGAGAGCTCCTGCGCGATCTGGGGAGAAGCCACCACTGCACGCTGCAGGCCGGCGAGCGTAGTGGCCACGTTGATCGTGTCCATCAGCTCTGGATCGTAGACTATGACCCCTTTGACCTTCGAGCTGTGCTTGCGAATGACCTCCCAAGGATCCGTGTGTTCCATATAGGGCACGCCCAGAGTGTCGATCCAAGCGTGATTGGGTTCGTTGGTGGGGAACCACACGTAGATAGCTGGCCTCTCCTGGGCGACCGCCCCCTGCATCGTCGTGAGCACGAGCTGCACATCGGGGTCAACGTCGGTCGCATCTATGTAGTCCAGGTGATGGGGTCGCTTGAAGGAAGGTAGCTCTCGTGAGCGCACCCATCGGTGGGGTTGCCCACCTCTGTAAGAGGCGCCGGCAGCTTGCCAATGGGACGAAGCCAACAACGACGCCCCGAGCAGGCTACCTATCTGCAGGAACTCTCTTCGGCTCATCTCGCAAGGCATGTGTCAACTCCTTATAAGCTCTAGGGGGACCAATCTTGGTAGATCCTCGTACCTCTCACGGGTTAGGTGCCTCCATGTTGGGGGACTCGACTACGACCTCTTCCTCCTCGATCGCGACCGCTGCCTTGTCCCGCCACCGAGCGTCGGGATCAGGCACGGGGACGGAGGCCAGCAGCGTACGGGTGTACGGGTGCTGCGGGTGGAGCAGCACGTCATCCACCCGGCCGCTTTCCACGATGCGGCCTTTGTGCATCACCATGATCTCACCGCCGACGTAGTACGAGGTCGAGAGATCGTGCGTGATGAAGAGCGTGGTCATGCCATACTTGTCTCGGAAGTCTATCAGCAGGTTGAGGAACGCTACCCTCACCGCCGCATCCAGCATCGACACCGGCTCGTCGGCAATTATGAAGCGCGGCTGCAGCATGTGGATGCGCGCCAGCATCACCCTCTGGCGCTGTCCCCCAGATAGCTGGTGAGGATACCTCCCAAGCACGTCCTCCGGGCGCAGGTCGACAGCTCGCAGCGAGCGCTCTATGAGCTCCAAACCCTGTGACCTGCTCTTGGCCAATCTAAACTTCTTGATCGGCTTCCACAGCACCCTGTCCACCCTGTAGAAGGGGTTGAAGATGCCGTAAGGGTCCTGAAAGACGGGCTGCACCATGCGCAGGAACTCCGCGCGATCGCGCCTGCTCAGTCGATAGATATCCTTGCCGTTGAATGTGACGGTGCCGCTGGTGGGTTTCTGCAATCCCAGGATGATCCGTGCCAGCGTGCTCTTGCCGCTGCCGCTCTGCCCCACAAGGTTGATGATCTGCGGCGGGTTGTCCGTGAGCGCGAACGTCACGTCGTTGACCGCGACCAGCTTCCCACCGGTTGATCGGAAGGCCGCGCCCCTGAACTCCTGAGTCACGTGCTGCACCTCTATCCTGTGCTCACGACCGTCTGTCATCGCTACCTCCTGATACTTGCTGCTGGGTGTACAGGTGGCAGGCAACCACCGGAGGACGCTGGCGCCCGTTCACCAACGGGAGCAGAGGGGGTTCCTGCTGGCGGCAGACGTCCATCACATAGGGGCATCTGGGGTGGAACCGACACCCAGGTGGCCAGTTGAGCGGGCTGGGGGCGTTACCCCCTATGCCGGACAGCCGCCTGCGCTCGCCACCGATCTTGGGGATCGAGGCGATGAGCCCCTGGGTGTAAGGATGCTTGGGATCCTTGAATATCTGGTGGACGTCGCTCACCTCCACGATCTTACCCGCGTACATCACAGCGACCCTGTCCGCCAGCTCAGCGTGCACGGCCATGTCGTGCGTCACCAGGATCACCGTCATGCCGAACTCGTCGCGCAGCGACGCCAGCGTCTGGATCACCACCCGCTGGATGTGCACGTCGAGCGCCGTCGTGGGCTCGTCGGCGACCACGAGGTCCGAGTTGAGCGCCACCGACATCGCGATGATCACCCTCTGCTTCATGCCACCCGAGAGCTCGTGGGGGTACATGCGCGCCACGTGGGGATCCAATCCCACCTGCTCGAGCAGGCTCGGTACCATCTCCCTGGCCTTCCTGGCGGGGATGTCGCTGTGCTGGGTGATGACGTCGACGAACTGATCCTCGATCTTCATCACCGGGTTGAGCGAGTTCATCGAGCCCTGGGGCAGGTAGGAGAGGTTCCGCCAACGGTACTCCCTCACCTGCGAGTCGCTCAGCTTCATGAGGTCCACCGGTGCCCCTTCTCTGGGGTGGAAGATCACGCTGCCCCCGGCTATGAAGCCAGGGGGCTTCGTCAATCGCAGCAGCGCGGTGGTGAGCGTGCTCTTGCCCGAGCCCGACTCGCCCGCTATCCCCAGGATCTCGCCTCTGCGCACCTCCAGGTCCACGCCGTCCACCGCCCTGGATATCCCTGCGACGGTGCGGTAATAGACCCGCAGGTCGCGCACCTCCAGCAGCGGTTCGCCCTCCGCGCTCCTGGTCCTTTCTCTAGCTATGGATTCCTGCGTCATGCAAACTACCTCTCCCTCTAAGCTCCCGCCACCTTCCGCAGGCGCGGGTTGTAAGTCTCCTCGAGTCCTATGTTGATCAAGTTCACCGCGAAGAACAGCATGCCAAGGATGAAGATAGGGGTGACGAACAGCGGCCACATCCCCAGGCTCAGCGTGCCCCAGCCTATCGCCCAGTTGAGCATTAGTCCCAGGTCTATGACGTTGCTGGGGCCCAGACCTATCACCTCCAGCCCAACCAGGGCGAAGATCGAGCCGAGCACCGCGTTGGCGAAGCCCACGGCGATGAACGGCAAAAGGTTGGGCACGAGCTCCTGGAAGATGATCTCCAGATCACCCATGTTGTTGACCTTCGCCAGCTCCACGTAGGGCCTGGTGCGCAGGCTGAGCACCTGCGAGCGGATGACGCGCGCCGCCAGCGCCCAGCTGAATATCGCCAGGATCAGGCCTATAGTGAACAGGTTGAGGTTGGTCACGTAGGCCGAGAGCACTATCAGGATGGGAAGGCTGGGCACCACCAGGAACATGTCTGCCACCCCCGAGAGGATGCTGTCCACCCTACCTCCTTTGTAGCCCGCAAGGAACGCCACCAGCACCCCTATGAAAGTCGAGATCAGGCCCGCCACCGCGCCCACCTGCAGCGACGCCGCCAGGCCCTTGACCGCAAGCGCCAGGATGTCGCGGCCGTAGCGATCTGTGCCCAGCCAGTTCGTCCTGTTAGGTAGCTGCCAGGGCATGTACGCCGCGGTCTCTATAGGGTCCTTACCCCGGCCTATCATGCGTACGATGGGCTCGTTGAGCACCGCCACGACCACGAAGAACAGGATGATCAGCAGCCCTATCTTGAGCTTGTTGCTGCTGTTCCATATGCCTCTCACACCGCGCATCCCACTACCTCCAGTACTTCACTCTGGGGTCTATCGCCGGCAGCAACAGGTCCAGGATGAGGTTGGCGGTGAGCACCCCAAATATAGCCAGGATCACCACCCCCATCATCGTGTTGTAGTCGAGCTGGGCGGTGGCCTGGACGAACAGGTTGCCCACCCCTGGGTAGTTGAACAGCTGCTCGACGAGCACGTTCCCGTTGAAGATGCTGCCCAGGCCTATGCCGAGGCCTATCACCTGTGGGAGCCAGCAGTTGCGCAGCGCGTACCTCGTCAGGATGTATCCCGGCCTGAGCCCCTTGGCCTCGGCGAACGTCAGGAAGTCCTCCCCCAGCATCGGCACGATGAGCATGCGCGTGCTCACCATCCAGTTGGCCACACCTATCACGATGATAGAGAGCGAGGGGAGTATGGCGTGCTTGATCACGCTGGTGATGAACTCAGGGGTGAAGCCTATCCTGTAGCCCGGGTCGTAGGCTGCGGTGGATGGTAGCCAGCCCAACCTGTAGGAAAGCAGGAACACCAGGATCAGCGCGACGAAGTAGTACGGGATGTGCGAGAAGGCGATCGCCAGGTAGGTCACGAAGCCCGAGATCGGCTTGTCGCGCTTCCAGCCGAGTATCGCCCCCAGCACCACCCCTATGATCCACATGATCACGGTCGAGACCCCCAGCAACCCTATCGTCCAGGGTAGAGCACGAGCGATCACCACCTGAGCAGGGTTGGGATAGTTGATCAAAGAGGGGCCGAAGTTCTGATGCAGCACCAGCTGGTTCATGTAGCGCACGTACTGCTCCAGGAGGCTGCCGTTGAGGCCGAACGCCTCCTTGTAGTACTGCACGGTAGCTTCGCTGGCCTGCACGCTGTAGTTCTGCTGCATCGTCTGCAGGTTCTGGATGTAGGCATCTATGGGGTTGCCGGGGATCAGCCTGAAGAAGAAGAAGGTGATCGTGATAGAGCCCCAGAGCGTCAGCAGGTACACCCCGAACCTGCGCACCGCGTAGGCCGCCAGTGGATGATTTACGACGAAGCTACGGTAGAAGGAGATTATTCCCGTTCCTCCACGGGAAGCTGCCTGTGCCATATACACTACTCCTTGCTCTTTAGGTGCGGGGAGCGACGGCGGTCGCTCCCCGGATAACCCCTACGAACTCTTGGCCGGCTTCAGGTTGCCGATCACGAACATGAACTGGCCCCACCACTCCAGGGGCACCGTGTACACGTTGTCGTCGGTGGGCCAGCCCATCCAGTAGGTGGTGTTGTACACCTTCGGATAAGTGGTCTGGATGATCGGGATGACCGGCAGGAGCTGGTAGAACCGCTCCAGCGCCTGGTCGTATAGCGGCTTGTTCTTCGGATCGTCGGGATTAGCGTTGTTGAGCTTGAGAATCAGCTCCTGGAACTTCTGGTCCTTGAGCCTCACCTGATCCGAAGATGCGTCCTTGCCGATCGGCTTATACTGCCGGTTGTCGAACTGGGAGTAGAACTGGGCGGGATCAAACAGCTCTCCGCAGATCCATAGCGAGAGCAGGTCGTACTGTCCCTTGCTCTGCTTGTCGCTGAACACGCTGCCGGAGAGCGCCCTCACGCTCGACTTGATCCCGATCTTCTGCAGCTCCTGCGAGAGCAGTTGGCCGATCACGTACTCGGGCTGTCCCACGGCAACGGGGGT
>Ga0066870_100288_pt1 | contig 26402 bp, 24 predicted proteins | sample CeladaPassage60A_FD_62237 | JGI IMG/M metagenome (GOLD analysis project Ga0066870, IMG submission 62237) | Cellulose-adapted microbial communities from the Joint BioEnergy Institute, USA - Passage3 60A | ecosystem: Engineered > Bioreactor > Continuous culture > Unclassified | place: USA... | reverse complement strand
AGGAGTACGCGGAGCACTTGTGGGAGGTGTTCTCGCGGTGTGTGGGGGACAGGCTGAGGTGCGTGGGGCCCGTGGGGGTGCTGCTCAGCGGTGGCCTGGACTCCTCCTCCATCGCCTGCATCGCGCAGACGCTGTACACGGCAGGCAGCGTGCAGGGCAGGGGTATATCGACCTTCAGCACGGTCTATGACGACCTGGAGTGCGACGAGAGGCCTCTTATCGAGGCTGTACAGGAGATGTACGGCATAGATGCCCACTACGTCCCGCCCGGTGGGTATGCCGGCAGGCTGCAGCCCCAGCCGATGGGCTTCCAGGTGGCGCCGAACATGGGCATGAGCGAGGGTTGGGACCTTATCATGGGGGCCGTCACCTCGGCAGGGGTGCGGCTGCTCCTGACCGGGGATATAGCTGATGCCTGCATCGCCGGCTCGCCCCTGGTGTTCGACTCCCTCATCCGCTGGGGGAAGCTAGGGGATCTGCTGCTGTACCTGCGGGCCTATCGACGCCGGTGCGGCGACCCTTGGCGCCGTATCCTGCTGCTGTACTGCCTGGCGCCTCTGCTCCCGCGGTCCCTCCAGCGCCGGATCATGTTGGGGCACCTGCGCCGCTCTGCTCCCAGGTCGCCGGAGAGGCTGCTGCCTGCCTGGATGCCGCAGGCGCTCAGGGCCGAGCTCGGTGCCCGGCAGATCGAGGCGACGTTCGAATCTGAACGCCGCAGGCGCTTCTCCTCGCCCGCCAGGCAGGAGGAATATGACCTGCTGTACCCGCCGCCGCTGGAGGTACATCCCGCACCTTGGAGCGTGCAGGTAGCACAGCCCTATGCGGACAGGCGGCTGCACGAGTACCTGCTGGGGGTGCCCCCGGAGGTGAAGTACCGGCCGCATCCCGAGACGGACGAGTTCTACGCGGGCTCCAAGCGGCTGCTGCGGCAGGCGATGCGGGGCATCCTGCCCGAGCCCATCCGCACCCGCACCTCCAAGACGCACTTTGCCTCGGCCTTTGAGCGAGAGCTGGAGCTCAACTGGCATCACTACGAGGCCGTGTTCGGTCCCGGCGGCGCCCCCAGGATCGCCGAGCGTGGGTACGTGGTACAGGAGAGGTTCTGGCAGAGGCTGCAAGCCGTGAGGGCGGGCGAGCGAGGCCCAGACTTCCTCTATGTGATGTACATCATAGGGCTGGAGACGTGGCTGCGAGCCCTCGAGCTCCCGAGACCGCAGCTGGTGACGGTCCCTCCACCTTGGCAGGACCAGGCCACGCTGGGGACTGAGCCGAGGTGAGCCCGTGGAGGACGAGGTGATGTGTGCGAGGCCGGAGGGGGACGAGCTCGAAGAGGCCCGTAGGCTGTACGAGGGGCACAGGTACGTCGAAGCCGAGGAGGCCTGTCGTCGGGCCCTGCTGAGCGGGAGCTCCAGGTCAGGGGCGCTACACCTGCTGGGGCGCATCATGCATAGGAAGGGTAAACTGGAGCTTGCGGAGGGCTTCCTCCGAGAGGCGCTGAGCCGAGATCCGGGGAGCCCTGCCATACACTGCAGCCTGGGGAAGGTGCTGTACGACCTGGGCAGGCTCCCGGAGTCCCTGGCGTCGTTTGAGCAGGCGATAGCGCTAGATCCAGAGTGTGGCGAGGCCCACTGCGCACTGGGAGGTGCCCTGCAGGAGATGGGGAGGTACGCGGAGGCCGAGCGCCACTGTCGCCTGGCCGTGGCGCTCGATTTCGAACGCCCCAGGGCCTACTTCTTCCTCGCGAACGCCCTGTGCGCGCTGGGCAGGCTCCCGGAGGCCAGGGAGTGTTTCCAGGCCGCCGTGGCGCTCGATCCGAGCTACTCCGACGCTCACTGGACGCTGGCGACCGTGTACCGTGTCAAGGGCAGAACCGCAGAGGCGCTGAGGGTGCTGGAGTGCGGCAGAGCCCTCGCCCCCGACAACCCCGAGATCCCCTTTATCCTCGAGGCCCTAAAGGGGAGCTACGCCCCGTCGCGGGCGCCGGACGGCTTCATCGTCCATCACTTCGACAGGTTCGCCTCCAGCTTTGATGCCCAGCTGCGCGAGGTGCTGAGGTACCGCGCGCCCGAGCTGGTGGTCGGGGCGGCGACGCGCTGGCTCGGCGCGAGGGCAGGGCAGCTGGAGGTGCTGGATGCTGGCTGTGGCACAGGGCTCTGCGGACCTCTACTGCGCCCTGTTGCCCGCAGGCTGGTGGGAGTTGATCTGTCCAGGGGTATGCTGGAGAGGGCCAGGGAGCGTGGGGTCTACGACGAGCTGATATGCGCCGAGCTCACGCAGTGCCTCGCCGGCACGTACGAGCTCTACGACCTGATAGTGCTGGCAGACGTGCTGGTCTACTTCGGTGACCTCCTGCCCGTACTCAGCAGCGCATACAAGGCTATCAGGGCTGGAGGTGTGGTGGCTGCGTCCTTCGAGCGCGCCGACTCCGGCCACTACGTCCTCCACGCGGCAGGCAGGTACGCGCACAGCGAGGGCTACCTGCGGGAGGCCTCCACCCGGGCTGGATTGGTGCTGCTCGAGCTGGAGGCGTGCACGCTTCGGCTGGAGAGGGGCGAGCCCGTACGAGGGTACATCGCTGTCCTACGAAAGCCCTCTTTGGAGGCGTGAGGCAGGAGTTCTCAGATCGCATGCGCCTGCTATCAACTCTCAACTTAACCTCAATATTAAGGTTACGCCACGGGCATATCCTGCTGATAACCTGTATCAGGTACATCCTCACTATATCTTGCACCAGTTGATGCGCGATGTTGGGGGTGAACGTGGATCTGGACGGGCTAGGTCTTGACTGTAGCGCACCCGGCAAGCAGTTAGCCCCTCTGCCTGGCATCCCTCCTTGAGCGGGGAGGAATGCCGTAGAAGCATCGCTCAAAAGGAGACAAAGTAGATGACCAAGACGTATACAGCACCCAAACTAATGGAGTATGGCGGTCTCACGAGGTTGACGCTGGGCCAGCACGGCAACCTGCCGGACTACAACATCAAGGGACAGGTAATTGCCAACGACAACTGCTCCCTACCAGAGGAAGGCCCAGGGAGCAGCGGCAACTCCAATCCTTTCGTCTGCCTGACCGGCTCGGTGTAAGTTGGTCCCGGGGATCTGGTGCGCGTTGGCGGGGATATGGCTCCCCGCCAACGATCCCTTAACTGGACAGTAAGCATGGGAGTTTGAGCCTGGATGAGATACCTGCTTCGATATCTGTCGGAGAACCGCAAACTGTGGAGGGTGTGGCTGCCACTACTCGTGCTCTCGGCGTGCACACCGCTGCTTGCCATCTCCATCCCGGTCGTGGAGAAGCGGCTGATCGACGGCGTGCTCCTGGCGCGCAGGATGGATCTCCTGCCGGGCACGCTGGCCCTCTACGGCCTGCTGTGGCTGCTCACATCGGTTATCGGGCTGATCGCCGGCCCCATGCAGGTGTACCTGAACGAGCGCCTGAGCATGGATCTGCGCCAGAGGCTGTTCGCGCAGTGCGAGAGGCTCTCCCTGGCGTTCGCCCGGAGGGAGCACACCGGTCGCACGCTGGCGCTCTTCGTCAACGATGCCCCCAGCCTCGCATCCCTGTTCAGCAGCACCCTGCTGGGTGGGGTCTCCAGCCTGATAGCGATAGTCGTGGGCATATTGGTAATGTTCCGCCTGAACTGGCAGCTCTCTCTGGCTGCCGGGGTCATCCCGCCGATAGTGGCTATCCTGGCCGCGATCGTTACCCGCCCGCTGCGCCCTGCGGCCAGGCGGGCGCAGGAGAAGGCTGCGGAGCTCACCGAGCGGCTGCAGGAGAACCTGGCGGGGTTGCGCGAGGTGGTGGCGTTCGGGCGCGGGAGGCTGCAGCACGCGCTGTTCAGCACGACCCTCATGGAGCTGCTGCGGCTGCGCATGCGCGTGGCCTACATAGACACGGCCATAGGGGCTGGGCAGAGCGTCTTCTCCCTCACGGTGTCGCTCGTCATCGTGGGCTACGGCGGCTACCTGGTGCTGCGTGGCGAGACGACCATCGGCACGCTCGTGGCGATCCGCACGCTCTTCACCTACGTCTTCCAGCCGGCGGGACAGCTCGTGGGCCTCGCAAGTAGCATCCAGAAGGGGTTGGGGTCGGCCGACCGCATCTACGCCTTCCTGGACAGGGAGCCGCAGGTGAAGGATCTGGCGCGCAGCCGGGCGAGCTGTGAGATGGTAGGCGAGGTGGCCTTCGAAGGCGTGAGCTTCGGGTACAGCCCCGACAGTCGAGTCCTGCACGACGTGTCGTTCGTGGCTCGGGCCGGGGAGACCGTCGCCCTGGTAGGGCCCAGCGGGGCCGGCAAGAGCACGCTGGTGAGCCTCATCGCGCGCTTCTACGACCCTCAGGAGGGGCGCGTGCTGATCGACGGTCGAGACATCCGAGATCTCCCGTTGGACGAGCTGCGCTCTAGGATAGCCATAGTCTTCCAGGATACGTTCCTGTTCGCCACCACGGTGCGCGAGAACATAGCCTTCGGGAGGGAGGGAGCTACGGAGGAGGAGATCATCGCCGCGGCGAAGGCCGCCAATGCCTGGGAGTTCATCCAGCAGCTGCCTGACGGGCTGGATACCCTCGTGGGGGAGCGCGGCGTGCGATTCTCGGAGGGCCAGAAGCAGCGGCTGGCGATCGCCCGCGCCCTGCTGCGCAAGCCGCTCATCCTGATCCTCGACGAGCCCACCTCGGCGCTGGATGCCCGCTCGGAGCATCTGCTGCAGGAGGCCCTGGAGAACCTGATGCGCGGGTGCACCGCGTTCGTGATAGCTCACCGCCTGGCGACCGTCCAGCAGGCGGACAGGATCCTCGTGATGGAGGGAGGGCGCATCGTCGAGCAGGGCACCCATCACGAGCTGCTCGAGCAGGGAGGACTCTACCGAGAGCTGTTCGACCTGCAGTTCGCCCCGCGAGTGGACGGGCAACGTCTGCCCGCCGCGCTAACTTGAGCCGGGGCCACGGATGACGACCCGGGACGCAGCCACGATCAAGGCACTGCTCTCGCATGCCCGGGAAGCGCATCGGTCGGGGGATGTCCTGGCATCCGAGCTGGCCTGCTGGCGCGTGCTGCAGATCGCCCCGGACAACTCCGAGGCCCTGCACCTGCTTGGGCTGTTGCACGGCGAGTGCGGCAATTACGGGCTGGCAGCTACCCTCCTGAGGAGGGCCGTCGCCCTGGACCCGGGCGAGGCCAGCTATCATTACAACCTGGGCAACGTGCTCGTCGCCTCGGGACAGGTAGAGCAGGGGATAGCCAGCTTACGCCACGCGCTCGAGCTGCGTCCCGACTACCACAGGGCACATAGTGGGCTGTACGTAGCCCTCCACTACAGCGCGCTCTGCGATCCTCGGGCCCGCCACGCACAGGCTCTCGGCTGGGCCCGCAGGTACGCCGATCCCCTCACTCCCGCCCCCGCCACGCCTGTCGACCCCGACCCCCACAGGAGGCTGCGCATAGGGTACGTGTCGGGTGAGCTGCGCGGCCATCCGGTTGGCTACTTCCTCGAGCCGGTGATCGAGGCGCATGATCGCGTGGCCTACGAGGTGTACTGCTACAGCAACGATCCCCGGTCGGATGCCCTCACGGACAGGCTGCGCGCGTTGTCGGATCGGTGGCGAGACGTGTGGTCCCTGTCGGACGCGGAGCTCTGCGAGCTGGTTCGGCGCGATGGCATCGACATCCTGGTCGACCTCAGCTGGCACCTGGGGGCGCACCGCCTGCTCGCCTTCGCGCGACGGCCCGCGCCGGTGCAGGTGACCTGGCTGGCGGCTATCAACACGACGGGCATGAGGGCCATGGACTACCTGGTAGGCGATCAGCACCTGTGTCCTCCAGGCATCGACGAGCTCTACACGGAAAGGTTGGTCAGGCTCTCGCGCTTCTACCTGCCCTGCAACCCACCGCCCGATCTCCCAGGATGGGCGCCCGCCGATCCGTTGGGGAGGGGATTCCCCGTATTTGGCTGCTTCAACAGGCTGTCCAAGATCGGCCCGGAGGTGCTCGACCTCTGGGTGAAGATCTTGCTCGCCCTGCCCCGCGCTCGCCTGCGCCTGATAGCCACAGGGTTACAAGATCCCGTGACCAGCTCGCGCCTCGTGAGGGCTCTGGAAGATCGTGGCGTGGCTGGGGAGCGCCTGGAGCTGCTTGGCCCTATGCCGAGGGATGACCTGCTGGCCGCCTACAACGGCATAGACGTTGCCCTGGACACCCTGCCGTACAGCGGCTGCACGACGAGCCTCGAGGCTCTCTGGATGGGGGTACCGGTCGTCACCCTGGAGGGGGTGGACATGGCGGGCCGCGCCACCTCCTCCCTGCTGAGGTGGGCTGGGCTGCAAGAGCTTGTGGCCAGGACCCAGGAGGAGTATATAGAGATAGCGCTGGGGCTCGGGAGGGACCTGGGCACCCTGGCGCGCCTGAGGGAGCATCTACGAAGGTGGCTGAGGTCTGTGAGCATGAGCGACCAGGGATCGTTCACTGCGGAGCTGGAGGATGCGTACCGGCGCATGTGGCGAGATGCATGCCAGACCGCGGCTGGGAGGCAAGGAGCCTGATGAGCTGGTGGCCACGGGCTGCAAAGGTCGCGCTCGCCTGCGTGCTGCTGCTCCTGGCTGTCGTGGGCATCACCGGCCCGGGCAAATTCCTCCCCCAGTACGCGGAGGGGAGGCTCCTGCTCTCGCTCTCCCCCACGCACGGCCTGACCGAGCTGGACGTCCTGGCGTTCGAGCTGGTGGCCGTGGCTGGGTACTTACTCTGGAGCGGGCTTCGTCCCCGTAGGGCTTCGGAATCCCAGCCGAGTGAGGGCGAAAGCCAGCCCCACCACCGCCACCCACCCGAGGTAGAGGTCGAAGGCGATCACGCCCGCCTTGGAGGGGAACGTCAGCCTCGAGGCGATCAGGAGGAGCGCTACCAGCGCCCCCACAGCCCCCAGTAGGCGGGATGCTCCCCGCTCGCCCAGCATCAGGAGGGCCAGCGCGCCCGTGAACAGGCCGTACAGCGGCCAGCTGGTGGCCCACAGCAGGTAGGCCCCCCACAGGAGCGTGCGGGCGACCTCCACCTGTATGCCGCGCTCGGAGCGGGCCACGACGGCCGCCGTTACCCAGGCAGCTTCGCCCACCAGATGGATGCAGGTCGCTACCAGCGCGCTCGCCATACCCACCCACAGGAGGGCCGTCCTCGGAGGGGGCTCCTGCCTGTACGCGTGCCAGAGCCCGGCAAGGAAAGGTGGGAAGAGCAGGTAGCTCAGGAGGGAGAGGTAGCTCCCAAGGGTGCTCAGCTTGCTGAGGCTGGCGTAGAAGAAAGCGATCTGCACTGCCGTCGCCTGTAGCGAGGGCTCCTGTCTGGGTCCAGCGCGCTCCAGGATGCTCCCGACAAACAACAGCAGGGCATAGGCGGTACCACAGCCAGCTGCCCATCGCGCCCATCTTGGGGGCATACCTCACCCCTGCTAGGTATTAGGAGGTGCTTCGCCTCTCCGCAAGGGCATTATAGCCCAAAGCGCGGCAGCGGGACCACGAGAGGCTACCTAACGCGATGCGCAGTTGCATAGAGGATAATCTCAACGAAACATCAACCTGTGCTAAACCCATTCGGCCGACTCGCGCATTATCATGAATGCAACAACTTGAATAAGCTCTTGGAGAAGGCACATGGAGTACAGGGACGAGGATAAAGCCACAGGATTAAGTCGCAGGCGCTTCCTGCGTGGGGCTGCAGCCGCCACCGGCGCTACGATGGCTGGTGCCTATATCAAGCCGGCGATAACGGGGATACGCATGCCCTCAGCGCTGGCGGTATCGCCTCTGCCGAGCCCGTCGCCCAGTGGGTCGGCCCCGCCGTCACCCAGCCCCAGCGGCTCGCCATCACCGTCACCGAGCCCCTCGGTGTCGCCCAGCCCGTCACCCTCGCCGAGTGCTAGCCCCAGCCCCTCGCCTTCAGTGACGCCCTCACCTAGCCCGTCGGTGAGTCCTTCTCCGAGCCCATCACCGTCGCCTAGTCCATCGCCGTCGCCGAGCGGCTCGCCGAGCCCCTCGCCTTCGGTGACGCCATCGCCCAGCCCATCTGTAAGTCCATCGCCTTCGCCATCGGGCAGTCCAAGTCCAATGCCGTCACCGAGCCCGTCGGGCAGCCCATTCCCGTCCCCCAGTCCTTCCGTGGGACCATCGCCCAGCCCGTCGGGCTCACCCAGTCCGTCACCGAGCGTGAGTCCTCTGCCGAGTCCCTCACCGAGGCCATCGGCGAGCCCCTCACCTAGTCCTTCAGGGTCTCCGCTGCCCTCGCCGCTACCCAGCGTCAGTCCGTCGCCCTCACCGGGAGGTGGTGCGCCGCCGGGCGGTGGGATCGGAGTGCCCTCACCCAGGCCGTCCCCCAGCCCGTCGCCGATCATCCCGAGGCTGCCCAGTGCCGGTGCCGGCGGGGCGCTGGCCTTCCCGGCGCTCGTCTATTACATACTTGCGACCGGTAAGGGGATAGACATGCTGCTGCAGCGCAGGTCCCAGCGAGATCAGCATCAGACGGAGGGTGCGCCTGAGCAGGATTCTCAACAAAACCTCAACGAGGATTAAACTCCCCTGCCGGGCGATTGCTCTACCATAGTGTAATGCCTGGATGATCACTTATCTAAGGAGGAAGACATGGAGGACAAACCTGGCATCAGCGACGTCAACTTGACTCGTAGGCGGTTCCTGAGGGGCACCGCCGTGGCCACGGGCATAGTGACGGCCGGCGTCTACGTCAAGCCAAGCGTTAAGGGGGTGAGGCTGCCCTCGGCGCTGGCGGTATCGCCTCTGCCGAGCCCGTCGCCCAGTGGGTCGGCCCCGCCGTCACCCAGCCCCAGCGGCTCACCGTCACCGAGTCCCTCGGTGTCGCCCAGCCCGTCACCCTCGCCGAGTGCTAGCCCCAGCCCCAGCCCCTCGCCTGGGAACGCCTGTAGCCTCTCGCTCTCGGCCGAGGCTTCCTGCTCGCAGGGGACCATCACCGGCAGCGTGTGTGTGACGAACGACAGCGATGACGGTGGCTCCTGCAGGATCAAGGGTGTGACGGTGTACGTGGAAGAGAAGCCGAAGAAGGGTGGCTTTGGCTCCTGCGGCGAACCCAAAAACTCGGTCGTCATTCTGAGCGGCACGACCGGAGGGGCCAATCCCCTGGTGCCGGGCACGATCATCCCTGGACCCCAGGGTGCCACCACCTGCTTCACGCTGTCGATAAGCAGCCAGGACATCAAGTCCAAGAATAAATACAAGGTGCACATAGTGGTCAGCTACGGCGAGCACCACAACTTCCCTGGCGGGAGGACAACCCAAACATGCGTCTCGGTCGAGTGCTAGCCGTGACCCCTGATGCCGTGCCGACGCGCCGCGAGGGCGTGTCGGCACACAGCCTCGATGAGGACCTGGTGCTCTATCCAGACTGGGGAGATCAGGCATTCCTGCTCAACGCCACCGCCGCCCGGGTGTGGCAGCTGCTGGACGGGCGGACATCGCTGCTGGCAGCGTCCACGCGGATAGCGGACGAGTACGGTGTCGATCCGGATGAGGCCCTGGGCGATGTCCTCGAGCTGGCGGAGTACCTCCGGGATGCCGGCCTGATACTCACGGACGGATGCGTGCGGGGGGTGGAGGCATGACTTCTCATGCAAGCCAGGTTAGCTGCGGGCCCTCCACCATCGAGCTCGAGTACGACGCCTGTGGCTTCCACGCCAGGATAGCCGGCCCCTGGGAGCTGCTCTCCCCTCTGCGCGGGATCCTGCCCGTGCGGGCCGCCCGCCGGTCCAGGGGCGCCCTGCCCCACGCCAGTTACGAGATCAGTTATGCGGATGGAGATGGGCTCTGCCTGATATCCAGGGATGGCGCGTTGCTGCGGCGCCTCGAGCTCGAGGACCTGTCGGCCTTCATGGAATGGCAGCTGGTAAACGATGCCGTGGAGCATGTAGGGCGTTGGAAGCTCCTCCTGCACGCGGGGGCGCTCGCCAGGGGTGATGCAGGACTGCTCCTGCCGGCGCCCTCCGGAGGTGGCAAGAGCACGCTGACGGTCGCCCTGCTCGAGGAGGGCTTCCGCCTGTGCTCCGATGAGCTGGCGGTGGTGGATCCCTGCACCCTGGAGCTTGCAGCCTTCCCCCGCAACCCGTGCATCAAGACGGGCTCCTGGGACCTCCTGAGGTCACGTGTGCCGTGGGCGGAAGGCGCCGCCGTCACGACGCAGCTCTGGGGCCGGACGCTCAGGTACCTGGACGTGCCCGAGTCCCTGTGGGCCAGCACCCCCGTGGTGGTGAGGCACGTGGTGGTACCGCGCTACGTGCCGATGGCCTCTCCCAGCCTCGAGAGCGCCAGCAGGAGCGAGGTGCTCAGCCTGCTGCTCTCGCAGTCCTTCAGCGCTCGTGCCCTGGGGGCGATCGGCGTGGCCGCGGCCGCCAGGTTGCTTGAGGGCGCGGAGTGCTACACGCTGCGCTACAGCGACCTGCGCGATGCTGTTGCATTGATAAGAATCATCGGCGGGTGCTAACTCAACCTCTTCGTAACCTTCTCGCAATAGAGGCTTCACACCCTGCCTCTAACATCATCCTTAGTTCACACAACCCCTTGCTGTTGTGCAGGGTCCCGAGGAGATCTGATATGCAGGAAGCATTGGAGCTGCCCTTACTCGAGCGGAGTGACCTGAGGCTTTACGCCATCTGCAAGCGCGCGCTTGACCTGGTGGGCGCGGTCCTGATGCTCGTGCTGCTGTCGCCGGTGATGCTCATCTGCGCCGTCCTCATCAAGCTGGACTCTCCTGGGCCCGTGCTCTTTCGCCAGCAGCGCGTCGGCCAGGGCGGCAGGCTATTCACCTGCTTCAAGTTCCGTACCATGTACGTGGACGCCGACCAGTCTCTGCACAAGCAATACGTGCTGGCGCTGATGGCTGCCGAGGGGGATGATAGCCTGCGCGACGAGCATGGCCTCTACAAGCTGCCCAACGACCCCAGGGTCACCAGGATCGGCAGGTGGCTGCGACGCACCAGCCTAGATGAGCTACCCCAGCTATGGAACGTGCTGCGAGGGGAGATGAGCCTCGTGGGGCCAAGGCCCCCCATCCCGTACGAGGTGGAGCACTACAAGCCGGAACAGCTTGGGAGGCTCACGGTCAAGCCGGGCATCACCGGCCTGTGGCAGGTCAAGGGCCGCAACAGGACTACCTTCGAGCAGATGGTGGCCCTGGACCTCGAGTACGTACGCAGGCGAGGGCTCATGCTGGACCTGTGGATCCTGCTCATGACCCTGCCGGTGGTCCTGCTGGCCAGGGATTGCAGGTAGCTTGGATTCTGTCCGAAGGGAGAGAGGTTATGGAGGGAGACCTGAAAGTTGGTATCGTAGGCTTCGGTTACTGGGGGCCTAAACTCGTGAGAAACTTCTCTGAGATGTCCGGGGCCATCCTGGAGTGGGTAGTGGATCTGAACGAGGCCAAGTTGGCCAAGGTGCGCAGGGACTACCCGGGCGTCAAGGTCACGACAAGCGTGGGCGAGATGCTTGCCTCAGATGTCGATGCCGTGGTGATCGCCACCCCCATACGTACCCACTACAAGTTGGCCAGGCAGTCCCTGCTCGCCGGCAAGCACGTCATGGTGGAGAAGCCCCTGACCGATAGGTCCGAGCACGCCGAGGAACTGGTGTCCATCGCCGATCGCCTGGGCCTGGTCCTCATGGTGGGCCACACCTTCGTGTACAACGGGGCCATCCAGGCGCTGCGGGAGATCATCGCCAGTGGCGAGCTGGGCGACATCTACTACGTGGATTCCGCCAGGCTCAACCTGGGGCTGTTCCAGCCCGACATCAACGTGCTGTGGGACCTGGCGCCTCATGACGTGTCCATCCTGCGGTACATCCTGGGCATGGAGCCGCTGTCGGTGAGCGCCCACGGCAGCGCCCACGTGCGCCCCGGGGTGCACGATGTGGTGTACGCGGAGTTCGCTTTCCCGCACAACATACTGGCCCACGTGCACCTGAGCTGGCTAGACCCCTGCAAGGTAAGGCGCGTCACCGTGGTCGGTAGCAGGAAGATGGTCGTGTGCAACGACGTGGCGGACGTAGAGAAGATACGCATCTACGACAAGGGCGTCGAGCGTACCTACGTGACCGACAAGTTCAGCGACTTCCACCTGGAGTACAGGTATGGGGGCGTGCATATCCCGTACGTGCCCTTCCGAGAGCCGCTGGCCGTGCAGTGCGAGCACTTCGTGAGCTCCATCCGCCACGGTACCACCCCCACGACGGACGGCAGGGAGGGCCTGCAGGTGGTCCGCATCCTCGAGCAGGCCGATCGCTCCCTGCAGGAGGGAGGCGTCAGGAAGCCCCTGATGGGCCTCCTCGATGGCTCGCGCCTAGTGGGAGCCGGCAAGGACGGCATGGCCGTATCGGGGGTGGCACATGGCCACTGAGGTGATCCTGCCCAAGCTCGGCATGAACATGGAGTCGGCCAGGATACTGCGCTGGCTCAAGCGCGAGGGCGACCACGTGGTGACGGGTGAGCCTCTGGCCGAGATCGAGACCGACAAGGTCAACGTCGAGCTGGAGGCGGAGGCCGCAGGTGTCCTGCGCAAGATCCTGGTACCGGAAGGCGAATACGCCGACGTCAACCAGATCGTGGCCGTCATAGCCGCCCCGGAAGAGGATATCTCCGAGATCCTGGCGCGCGCCACCATCTCCCCGCAGGGCGCAGGGGCCCACGTGGGGCAGGTGTACGAGTCCTGGCACCACGCTCCACAGGACAGTCCCCAGGAGGAGGCCCCGCGCAAGCTGGACCCTCGCGACATAAGGGAGAGGTTGAGGCAGCGGGGAGCCCTCCCCGCCACGCCCGCGCCGGAACCCTCGCGCACCCGCATCGTCATCTACGGTGCCGGCCTGGGGGCCAAGCAGCTGCTCGAGGTCACCCGCCACCTGGACACCATCGAGGTCGTGGGGCTCATAGACGACAACCCGGACATGAGGGGCGGGGAAGCCGGAGGCTACAGGGTCCTCGGGGGGTTCGACGAGCTGGCCCGCATGGCCGCTTCGGGCGAGGTGGATGGCGTGGCCCTGTCCTTCCATTCCGAGGTGAGGCGCAGGGTGCACAGGCGCATCGCCCAGGAGATAGGTCTGCGGATCATCCCCCTGGTGGATCCCAGGGCCATAGTCGGCATGGGCGTAACCATAGGGGACGGTGCGCTGGTGGAGGCCGGCGCAGTGGTGGGCCCCGGGACGACGATAGGCGAGGGGGTGATAGTCGACGTGGGGGCGGTGGTGGCCCACGACTGCTACCTGGGGGACTTCTCCCACCTCTCCCCGGGCTGCGTGCTCTCCGGAGTGGTCTCCCTGAGGGAGAACGTCCTGGTGGGGGTGGGAGCGGCCATCAACTCCACCGTGAACGTCGGGCGCAACGTGATCATAGCTCCCGGCGCTGCGGTGATGAACGACGTGCCGGACGACGTGGTGGTCAGCGGGGTGCCGGCCAAAGTGATCGGCGAGAGCCGTAGAGGAGAAGCGTGATGAAGGACGAACTTATCGGCTACTACCGGCAGATGCTGCGCATCAGGAAGTGTGAGGAGAAGATCGGCTGGCTGTTCAGCCGCGGCCTGACCATGGGCACCGCCCACCTCTCCATAGGGCAGGAGGCGAGCGCCGTGGGCGTGATCGCGGCCTCCCGGCCCGAGGACTACGTGGTGAGCACCCACCGAGGCCATGGCCACCTGATAGCCAAGGGGGCCGACCCAGCCAGGCTCATCGCCGAGATATGCGGGCGCGAGACGGGCTTCTGCCGCGGCAAGGGAGGCTCCCAGCACATCGCGGTGAAGGAGATCAACTTCCTGGGCACCAACGGCATAACCGGGGGAGGCATCCCCGTGGCGACGGGCGCGGCCCTCACCGCCAAGTACAGGTGCACCGGGCAGGTGGTCCTGTGCTTCTTCGGCGATGGTGCAGCCAACCAGGGCACCTTCCACGAGTCGCTCAATATGGCCTCCGTGTGGAAGCTCCCGATAGTCTACGTGTGCGAGAACAACGGCTACGCGATGTTCACCCCCAGCTGTGACGTCACGAGCGTCCGCGACGTGGCGGTCAGGGCGGCAGCCTACGGCATGCCGGGCGTCACGGCCGACGGCATGGACGTGAGGGTCGTCCGGGACGTGGCCGCGGTCGCCATCAACCGAGCGCGCTCCGGCGGGGGGCCCACGCTCCTGGAGCTGAAGACCTACAGGTTCTGCGGTCACTCCAAGAGCGACAACGGCACCAAGTACCGCCCTCGTGAGGAGATCGAGGAGTGGTCCAGGCGCGACCCGATAGCTAACCTCCGGCGCGACCTGCTGGAGATGGGCGTGCCCGAGATGCTGCTGATCGATATCGAACGGGAGGTGCAGCAGGAGATGGATCTCGCGGTGGAGCACGCCCTCGCGGCGCGCTACGCCGAGGAGGAGGCCCTCGAGGGAGTGTACGCTGCAGCCGAGCCCGCGACCTCAGCTCGCAGGATCGGCGTGCTGACGGGAGCGGCCCGATGGTAGCTCCGGCCACCATGGAGATGTCCTATAAGGATGCGCTGTACGAGGTGCTGCGCAGCGAGATGGAGGCCGACGACTCGGTCGTCCTCATAGGCGAGGACTTCGCCAACGGCGGTGCCTTCGGGGTAGCCGGCGACCTCCTGGAGAGGTTCGGCCCCGAGAGGGTCATCCGCACGCCCATCTCCGAGAACTCCTACGTGGGCGTCGGGGTGGGCGCGGCCATGACGGGCCTCCGCCCGGTGGTGGAGATCATGTTCATGGACTTCATCACCCTGGCGATGGACCAGCTGGTCAACCACGCGGCCAAGATCCACTACATGTACGCCGGCCAGTACTCGGTGCCCATAGTCGTGCGCACGCCGGCCGGCGCGGGCAGGGGCTACGGCGCCAGCCACTCGCAGAGCCTGGAGTCCTGGCTCATCCAGGTGCCCGGGCTGAAGGTGGTGGCTCCCAGCAGCCCGGCGGATGCCGGCGGCCTGCTCCGCAGCGCCATATGGGATCCCAACCCGGTCGTGTTCATAGAGAACAAGCTGCTGTACCCCAAGAAGGGGCCTGTGCCCGAGGGCATACCGCCAGTGCCGCTGGGCACCGCCAAGGTGCTCAGGAGGGGCGAGGACGTGACGATCGCGACCTATGGCCGGATGGTAGAGCACGCCCTCGAGGCCGCGGCCGTCCTCGAGCCCGAGGGCGTGAGCTGCGAGGTGATCGACCTGCGCACCCTCAAGCCCCTGGACGTCACCACGCTGTCCCGCTCCTTTGGGCGCACCCGCCGGCTCGTGTGCGTGGAGGAAGGCACGGGCGGGGTGGGCGCTGAGGTGTGCTCCCGCCTGGCGGAGACCGCCGGGGCGCTTGGGGGGAGGATGGTCCGCGTGGCCGCCAAGGACAGCCCCATACCGTCCGCGGGACCGCTGGAGGCGCGGGTCGTGCCGCAGCTTGAGGACATCATCGAGGGCTGCCTGAGCAGCCTGGAGGGTTAGCCAGAAAGGAAGGAATTTACTATGGAGCTTGATACAGTGATAGCAGTACCCTTCGTCGATCTGCGAGCTCAATACCGGTCGATAGAGGCAGAGGTCCTGGAGGCGATCAGGGACGCCCTGGAGAGCATGGAGCTGCTCCTGGGGCCGAACGTGCACGCCTTCGAGCAGGAGTTCGCCGACTACTGCGGTGTCAGGCACGCTATCGGCGTCGCCAACGGCACGGATGCGCTCTATCTGGCGCTGAGAGCCTGTGGCGTGGGCCCGGGAGACGAGGTGATCACCGTCTCACACACCTTCATAGCCACCGTCGAGGCCATAGTCAACGTGGGCGCGATCCCGGTGTTCGTGGACGTGGACCCGGACACCTACACCATGGACCCCTCCAAGATCGAGGCCGCCATCACGCCGCGCACGCGGGCGATACTGCCCGTACACCTCTACGGCCAACCGGCGGACATGGACGCCATCCTGCCCATAGCCCATCGGCACGGCCTGGCGGTGATCGAGGACGCGTGCCAGGCCCACGGCGCCACCATCAGGGGGCGCAGGGTCGGCAGCTTCGGTGACGCCGCGGCCTTCAGCTTCTACATGGGGAAGAACCTCGGCGCCTACGGCGATGCGGGTGCCGTCACTACCAACTCGCAGGCGCTGGCTGAGTGCGTGCGCAGGCTACGGGACCACGGGTCGGTGCGCAAGTACGAGCACGTGGAGATGGGGGTCAACTCCCGCCTGGACGAGATCCAGGCGGCCGTGCTCAGGGTAAAGCTCAAATACCTCGATGACTGGAACGCGCGCAGGCGCGCCCACGCGGAGGCGTACGCGCGCGTGCTGAGCGACCTGCCAGTGGTCCTGCCGACGGTGCGTCCCGGTGTGGAGCACGTCTGGCACCTCTACGTGATCCAGGTCGATGAGCGGGACAGGGTGCGCGAGGTGCTCGCTCGCAGGGGGGTGCCCACCGGCATCCACTACCCCATCCCCGTGCACCTCCAGAAGGCCGCCAAGGGCGTGGGGAGGCTGGCCGGCGACCTGGCAGTGACCGAGCGGGTGGCCAGGAGGATCCTCTCCCTGCCGATGTTTCCAGAGATGAGTGGAGTGCAGGTGGCCTACGTTGCGGACTGCCTGCGCAGAGTTACAGCCCAGGAGGTAAGCAAAGTTGTCCAGTAGTACCTATCCCTATGATTACATGCCCCTCATACCCCCCACCGACCAGGGGAGGGACCCTTACGTGGAGTTCATCACCAGGTGGTGGTGGCTGCTGCTCGTAGGGGCGATCCTCGGGGGGCTGGCGGCTATGGCCTACCTGCGTTACGGCCCTGTGCCCTACCAGAGCACGGCCTACATCCAGGTGCAGCAGACCGGCGTCACCCTCACCAGCAATGCCGGCCAGACGCAGCAGGCGGCCGAGAACTTCGCGGCCGAGTTGTCCTCCCCCTACGTCCTTGAGCAGGTCAGCAAGGACCTGGGAGCCAAGGGGATCGCGATGTCGCAGGCGCGGCTCCAGGTGGCTCTGCAGAACGGCAGCGTTGACGTGTCTACGGTACGCAACTCCAACTTCGTGCGCGTCGTCGTGAAGGACCCCGACCCCAACAGAGCCAGGACGATCGCCAACTCCTTCAGCGCGGTGGCCGTCAGGGTCGTGAACGAGCGCGCCAGGGAGAACCTCGACTCCAGGATGCAGGAGCTGCAGGACCAGATCAACTTCACCCGGGACAAGCTGCTCAACGCCCAGCTGCAGAGGAAGCAGGAGGACCTGCAGCAGCAGATAGCCGATGCCCAGAGCAGGTTGCTGCAGCTACAGATGTCCTATCAGGAGGAGCTGCAGAGACAGCGCGAGGCCGACAGGGGCAACCCTGCCGCTGGGGGGGACACCACCCTCCAGCAGCTCAGGCAACAGTGGCAGCAGACGCTGATCCAGCAGATAACGGGTATCCAGAAGAACATCGACGACCTGAACGCGCAGCTGCGGGACGTGCAGTCCCAGATCCAGAAGCTGCCCAGCAACACGGATCCCACCGTGTCCGCGGCCCTGGCCGACGCCTACAGCCAGCAGTTGCAGGACCTGACCAACCAGTACGCTCAGCTGCAGCTCGACGCACACAACGCCGTCTCACCCCTCGTGCAGTACGGCGATGCCTCGACGCCGATAGTCGCCACGGGCAAGAAGAAGATGCTCCTCTTGGGCCTGGCCGGAGGCGTGTTGCTCATGGCGGGGCTGGCGTTCCTGATAGACAGCATCAGGCGTAGGCGCAAACGGCAGCATGGGGACGAGGACGACGTGGACGTCGACAAGCTGATCCAGGCACTGGAGAGGGCCGGCGTGCCTCGTGAGGCGCTCAACGGCAGCGCCGCCGTGAAGGCGGAGGAAAGATGACCCTGGCGACCGAAGCCCTCAGGGGGCGCCGAGCCTCCGGGATGAACCTGAGGCTGATCCTGCTGATGGTCGTCCTGGCGGCGATGGCCATCAGCCTGGTGCTGCCCATCCCCGGCAAGCAGCAGGGCAGCCTGGTGCTGGGGCTGTGCCTGGCCTCCATCCTGCTGGTGCTCAACTCCCCAGCTTGGGCGGCCATGCCCGTGCTGCTCACGGAGATGACCCTCTCCTCCTACTACGTGGGTGAGCTGGGGATGAGCCTCAGGCTGCTAGTGGTGCTGCTGGGGTTCATCGTGTCGCTGCCCATGCTCAGGCGAGTGTCGCTCTCGGATCCCCTCTGCCGCAGGGTGCTGCTGCCGGCGCTGCTGCTGCTCGTGATCGCCACGGCGGTCAATGCCCTCTACTCCGAGTCCGACTACGTGATCAAGTACGCCCGCTACCAGACGACCCAGCTCCTGGCGATGGTGCTGATCATCGCGGTCGTCGCCACCGTGCGGGACGTGAAGAAGCTGGCGACGGCGCTCTGCCTCATCGCGGTGGTGGTCTCGATAGCCTCTATCCTGCAGCACTACGCCCCCAGCATAGCCCCCTACGGCGTGGGCGACGCCAACACCGTGCAGGGTTGGAAGGGTAGATCGGTTGGGTTCAGCTCCAGCCCCGTGACGCTGGCCAACCAGATAGCCTTCGTCGTCATGCCCCTCATGGGCGTGTTCTTCTCGGGCGCGGTCGGAGTCGGCAGGCGGAGGGTGCTGGCGCTGCTGGGGATAATGCTGCTGGTGGGCGGGATGAACTTCTCGTACACCCGCTCGGCCTTCTTCGCGCTCGCGCCCGCCACGGTCGCTCTGGCGCTGTGCCTGAAGGGGCGCGCCAGGATGGTGCTCCTGGCGATGGTGCTGCTGGCGGTGGTGGCCTTCCAGCTGCTGAGGGGCACAGGCCTGATAGGTTCCAGGTACTACAAGACGGCCGAGGACGATCGCAGCGCCGCCTCCCATCAGGCGCTCTGGGACGTGGGCTTCGCCATAGCGATGGACCACCCGATACTCGGCATAGGGCACGAGCACTTCGAGGAGGTCTCGGCCCAGTACGTCGATGAGCTCAACACTAGCGCCGACGCTGCCGGGGGGGCCAGCGCCGTGGGCAAGGAGAGGCCTCACAACGACTTCCTCAGCGTGTGGACCTCCTGGGGCATATTCGCCCTGCTGGCCTACCTGGCGCTCTTCTGGGGGATGATCCGGAACTACATGTCAGCCCTGGGCCACTCCGACAGGCTGATCAGCGGCCTGGCTGCGGGCTGCGTAGGGGGAGTCGTGCTCTATGCCGTCAACTCCGCCTACCATAACTACATGGACAGCAGCTCGGTGCTCTGGATCTATGCGGGCTTCTCTGTGGTGCTGGCGCGTCTTGCGCGCCTGGACAGCCTATCGAGGCTGTACGCCGCCTACCTGGCCAGGCAGCGCAGCCAGCAAGAACCCTTGGGGAGGTGAAGATGTACACGATCCTGTATCCCGTCAACGAGCTGAAGATAGGCGGGGCGGAACAGCAGCTGCTGGAGCTGGTGAGGGGGCTCGATAAGTCCAGGTTCCACCCCATAGTCGCTCCCCTCTACCCGGGAGGAGCACTGGAGACGGAGTTCAGGGCGGTCGAGGGGGCGGAGGTGATCGACCTCCACCGCGGAGGCAAGTACGACCTGTCTCCCCTGTGGCGTATAGCCAGGATACTGGTGGAGCGCAGGGTGGATATCGTGCAGCCCTTCCTGACCCCCTCCACCTTCTTCGGGTTGTTGCCCGCCTTCCTGGTGGGCACCAGGGTAAAGATCGTTACCGAGAGGTGCGGAGTCCGCCGGCGACGGGGAGCGGGCTACAGGACCTACCGCGCGCTTGAGGACGCCATGAGCCGTTACGCCGACGTGCTGATCCCCAACAGCGAGGCGGGCAGGCAGCTGCTGATCGAGCGCGGGCTGCCAGCCTCACGCATCAGGGTGATCTACAACGGCATCAACCTCGAACGCCTCTCCCCCAACCCATCCGAGGTCGCCGCCATAAGGCGGCAGCTAGGGGCCGGCCCGGGCTCCAAGGTGGTGGGGATGCTGGCCAGCCTCACGCCGGCCAAGGGGCAAGATGTTCTCCTGCGGGCCGCCGGCGCCCTCTCGGAGGGCCATCCGGAGCTCAGGTACGCCCTGGTGGGCGATGGCCCCCTGCGCGGTGAGCTCGAGGCGCTCGCCCACAGGCTAGGGCTGTCCGATCGGGTGGTCTTCTTTGGGTACCGCCGTAACGTGGCGGACTTCCTGGGAGCCTTTGACCTGCTGGTGTCCGCCTCCAGGGACAACGAGGGCTGCTCCAACTCCGTGCTGGAGGCGATGGCGCTGGGGCGACCCGTCGTGGCCACCGACGTCGGCGGGAACAGGGAGCTGATCCGCGACGGGGTGACGGGCTACCTGGTGGAGCCCGACGATCCCGCGTCCCTGGCCGCGAAGCTGTCGTGGCTCCTGGGGCACTGGGCGGAGGCCACCGAGCTGGCCGAACGGACGCAGCGGATGGTGAGGGAGTCCTTCAGCCTCCAGCACATGGTCAGGCAGTACGAGGAGATCTACATGCAGCTCATGGCGCGCAAGGGGGCGCCCACGGCTGCGACTTTCGCCCGCAACCTGAGCGTCGGGGACGATGCGTAAGCTGCTGCTCGTCGCCCTGGCCGGCTGTGTCGCGCAGCTCATAGACGGTTCCCTGGGCATGGCGTACGGAGTGACGTCCACCACCCTGCTGCTGGTGGTGGGGATGTCGCCCGTCCTGGCCAGCGCCAGCGTCCATCTGGCCGAGATCGGCACCACCCTGATCTCCGGGCTGTCCCATGCCAAGTTCGGCAACGTCGACTGGCACGTGGCCAGGAGGATAGCCCTGCCAGGGGCGGTGGGAGCTTTGTCGGGCGCCCTGCTGCTTGGCAGGCTGCCGGTGCACCTGGCCAAGATCTGGGTGTCCGCTTTCCTGTTCTGCCTGGGATGCTATCTGATCCTCAGGTGCCTGCTGGGCAGGGGTATCCCGCACGGGGCTGATCCCTCCACCAGGACCCTGGTGGTCACCGGCGGCGTGGCGGGGTTCCTGGACGCCATGGGGGGAGGTGGGTGGGGCCCGGTGGCCACCCCCACCCTGATGGTGGCCACTCGCATGCAGCCCAGCAAGGTGGTGGGGACGGTGGACACGAGCGAGTTCCTGGTGTCCTGTGCTGCCAGCCTGGGATTCCTGCTGACCATTAACTCGGGAGGCATAGCCTTCCCCATCGTTGCCTGCTTGCTCCTGGGCGGGGCGATCGCCGCCCCCGTCGCGGCCTGGCTCGTGAGGCACATGCATCCCAGCTTGCTGGGGGTGGCTGTGGGGGGCTTGATCCTGCTATCCAACGCCCATACGATGCTCGAGACCTTCAGGCTGCCTGGTGTTGCCGCCCTGACCGCCTACCTGCTGGTCGGAGGCTTGTGGCTGGTCGCCCTGGCCGTGGCGTCTGGCGCTGTGCTGGTGGAGAGGTTCTACTCCAGCCTGCAGCGAGGCCTCGAGATCTGAGCTCGCGCTCAGCTTATCATCAGGTGGGCGGCTGGCATGGGCTCTCCCGGGGAGTACGCGTCCAGCTCGAACTCCTCCAGCAGGCTCATCACTCGCATCTCATCCTCCGGAGATACCTTCTCTCGCCACTTGCGCACCAGCCAGTGACGCCTCTCGGCATCTCGGCTCTCCAGCACCTGTTGCGTCGCCTGGTCCGACTTGTACTTCACGTGTGAGGGCTTGTCGATCCACCTCAGCATCCGATCTGGATAGGGGAGCTCCAGCCGGGAGCAGACGTGCTCCACGATCTTCTGGGGCTCCTCCACCATCTGCTCGTAGGAGATGACCACCCAGTCATCCTGCCTGTGGCGCAGCGGCACGCTCGTCTGCAGGCACCATGAGAGCACCCCGCACTCGAGCTTATCGCCGTGCCTGATGACCTTCTCGGCCGCCGCAAGCTGCCTGGCAGTGAAGTGGTCGGCGTACTCCGTGCGCAGCATGGGCAGCAGCGTGGGGTAGGACTCTCTGGAGAGCGCGACCGCTATGGGGTGCCGGATGAGGTAAATTATCCTGCCGTTGAAGTTGTCCGCAAACCAACGCAGCCTGTGCTCGCAGCCATGAATCATCTTGAACACTATGCGACGCGTCACCGGCCGGTAGTACCTGGATACGGGGTTGGGATCCATGAAGTGCAGAGACCCCCGACAGAAGCCATCGAAATACGCCGCGATGGTCGGCAGGTCGGCCGACCTGTAGAGCTGCACCCACTCGGTCAACCCCGAATGGGCGCGCACGAACGGGTTGCGCAGGTCCAGGGGTTCATCACAGGTCTTGAACCCGGGTTGGGTCTGCACCAGCTCCATCAACCAGGTGGAGCCGCTGCGGGGCAGCGAGAACAGGAATATGTTGGGGCTGCCGTCCGGTCGGTGGATGCTCAGGAAGCTCTTGGCCACCTTCCGCGCCCTCGAGCGCAGGCTCGGTGATCCACGATCTGGATGGATAGTCGATTGCAGGTACGGCCTATCGGCCGCGGCCGTCCTCAGGTCCGCGCTGGTCAACTTGCATACCCCCTTGTGAGCTGTCTCCCTTAGGGTATGCCCTTGCTGTTGAGGATAAGGTAGGTTTTGGTGGTTAAAACCCTGAGATCTGGGCTCCCGCCTCCTCCACGGGCGCGAGCTCCTGCAGGAGCACCTCCTTCAGCTTGCGCCTGTCCCTGAGCACCTCCTCCGGGTATCGGCGGCATCGGCCCAGGGCGCGCTCGATGTACTCGTCTGTACTGCATATGGGTCGCGCCGGTACGCCCGCCACCACGGTGTTGGGAGGCACGGATCGCGTGACGACGGCCCCCGCGCCCACTATGGCCCTCCTGCCTATGCGTATCCCGGGCATGAGGATGGCCCTGGCGCCGATGAAGCAGTCATCCTCTATATCTATCCGCCCAAAGCGCATCAAGCCCCTGTACTCGGGTTGCCTTCTGAACACCCAGGTGGCGCCGTCGTGCGTGAGGAAAGCCACATCGTGGGAGATGGTGACGTTGTTCCCTATGCTTATCAGGTAGGGCTCGCTGCCGAACCTGGGCTTCCCCATGATGCGCACGTTCTCGCCCATCCGCAGTCCCTGCCTGACGGCGCTGCGTACCATCCACCTGTTCCTCAGGGATGCAAGCCTCTGAAGCACGGCCACACCTCCGCCTGTCCGTACCTGTGTATGATCTTTCAGTCTAGTAATGTGTGGTTTACAAAAGGTATAGATAGTTGTGGGGGTTGGTTGCGATCGATCGCCGGTGGGTGGGCCCTAGCGCGGAGGTGGCTGAACCCTTTCTCAACCTGTCGTAGACCTCTGGATAACTGGCTGTCATTAGGATGTTTACTGAACTTATGGAGAACTTGCAGCAAGGAGTGCAGATGGCTGTTGATGAGCTCGTGCCTGTGTCGGTTGCGGAGGCGGCAAAGGGTAGGTCTCCCAGGGTGGTGGTGATCAAGCCCACCAGGGGCTGGCACCTGGTCGACCTGCGGGAGATGTGGAACTACAGGGAACTCATATACTTCCTGACCTGGCGGGAGGTCAAGGTCAGGTACAAGCAGACGGTGATCGGCGCCGCCTGGGCGGTGTTGCAGCCCCTGGCGATGATGATCGTGTTCCTGCTGTTCTTCAACAAGCTGGCGAAGGTGGATTCGGGGAACGTGCCCTATCCGGTGTTCGCCTACGCGGGCCTCATGCCCTGGCAGCTGTTCTCCAGGGCGATCACCAGCGCGGCCTCCAGCCTGGTCAACGACCGGCGCTTGATCACCAAGGTCTACTTCCCTCGCATCATCGTGCCCTCCGCCTCGGTGCTCGCGGGCATGGTGGACTTCGCGGTCTCCACCGGCTTGCTGGTGGTGCTGATGGTCATCTACGGGGTGACGCCGGGCACGAGCCTGCTGCTGGTCCCGCTCGTGCTGGTGCTCATGCTGGTCACGGCTCTGGGGGTGGGCTTCTGGCTGTCGGCGCTCAACGCGGAGTACCGCGACGTGGCCTACACGATGCCCTTCCTCAATCAGTTCTGGCTGTTCATCACGCCGGTGGTTTATCCCACCAGCCTGGTGCCTGAGCGGTGGCGGCTGCTGTACGGGCTCAACCCCATGGCTGGGGTCGTGGAGGGTTTCCGTTGGGCGGTCACGGGCGTCGGCCCCTTGCCCTGGCAGCTGATGGCGACGTCGGCCGTTGTGGGTGGAGCGATCTTCCTGAGCGGCATGGCATGGTTCCGCCGGTGCGAGCGCACCTTCGTTGATGTTATAGGATCGGGAGGTTAGATCTGGTGGGAGAGTTGGCTATTCAGACCCATGGACTGGGCAAGAGGTACTTCATAGGTGAGAGGCAGCGGTACAAGGCCCTGAGGGATACCCTCGCGCAGAGCATGTCCGCGCCCATCAAGGCCCTCGCTGGTCGAGCTCGGGGCTCCGCCGGGAGCAAGCATCGCCCCGAGTTCTGGGCCATAAGGGACGTCTCTTTCGAGATCGAGCAGGGCGAGGTCGTCGGCATAGTCGGCCGCAACGGTGCGGGCAAGAGCACGCTGCTCAAGGTGCTCTCCAGGATCACGGAGCCCACGGCGGGCTATGCCATGATCCACGGGCGCGTGGGCTCATTGCTCGAGGTGGGCACGGGCTTCCATCCCGAGCTCACCGGCAGGGAGAACATATACCTCAACGGCGCGGTCCTGGGCATGCCGAAGTCCGAGATCGAGCGGAAGTTCGACGAGATCGTGGAGTTCGCCGAGGTCTCCAAGTTCCTGGACACCCCCGTCAAGCACTACTCCAGCGGCATGTACCTGCGACTGGCGTTCGCGGTGGCCGCCCACCTGGAGCCCGAGATCCTGCTGGTGGACGAGGTGTTGGCCGTGGGTGACGCGGCCTTCCAGAAGAAGTGCCTCGGCAAGATGAGCGATGTGGCGAGGGCAGGGCGTACCGTGCTCTTCGTCAGCCACAACATGGAGGCGATACTCAACCTCTGCCAGCGCACCATCCTGCTGGAGAGGGGCACGGTGTCCGCCGATGGTGACACCCGGCAGGTGATAGAGAGCTATCTAAAGGGCGTTATGGAGAGCGCGTCCATCCCGCTTGCGGAGCGCACGGATCGCAAGGGCAACCAGAGGCTGAAGTTCACCGGGGTTACCGTGGTGGACGCGGTCACCGGGGAACCTCTCCCCCAGCCCATGACCGGCCAGGCCATCAAGCTGCTGCTGCACTACCGATCCTCGGATGGCAGGCCGCTGCGCAACGTGCACGTCTCGATGCCCATCCACGGCATGTACGACGAGAAGCTGTTCCACCTGGCCTCCAACACCAGCGGGAGCGACTTCGAAGAGGTGCCACCAGAGGGGACCTTCGAGTGCTTCATCCCGCGTCTGCCCCTTCAGCCCGGCAGGTACACCTTCAACGTGTACTCGAGGGTGGGAGCGGACGTTGCCGACTGGGTGCAGGGGGCCGGCATCCTCGACGTCGCGCCGGGAGATTTCTTTGGATCCGGGCGCCTCCCACCGGCCAATCAGGGGTCGGTGCTGGTCGAGCATCGTTGGCAGGTGTCCGCGCCGGAGCGGCTGTTCGTGCTCAGCGGCGATCCCGGCCTGTAGGCTCGGCCGCCGCTAGCTGCCGTGGATCTGCCTGTACTCCTCATACCCGATACCCAGGAAGCCCGTGATTATCCCACAGGCCGTGGCCATCCACGTCAGCCTCTTGATCGCCCTGACCTTGCCCTGCAGCAGCAGCGATGGCGCTAGCTTGAGGCTCTCCCTCAGCAAGGTGAAGCCCGCTCCCATCACCAGGCTGCGCATGCTCCGCCTGAGGTCGGGGGGCAGCGCCTTCTCGCACCGCACCCTCGTGTTGCCTATGCGGTAGGCCCTCCTGATCACCCAGGAAAAGTTGCTCCGGCTTGGAGGTATGGACTCCCAGACCACGCTGCGCTCGCACCATACGATCTTGGATCCAGTCCTCTTCAGCCTCAGAGAGAGCAGGGTATCGGAGCCTCCGGTCAGGGCGAAACGAGGATCGAACGGCCCCTCCACTCCCGCGAGCACTTGCCTCCTGATGAGCACGTTGGCGGTGTGCGCCGAGGGGATCTCCTCCCCGGTTTTGGCCCACCTCTTCTCAAAGAACCCGCCGTCGACGACCCAGGCAGGTGGCTTGCCCTCGAACTCTGGGATGACGGAGCCTGCGACGACGTCGGCGTTGTGGAGTCTCTGGGTTTCCAGCAGCTCATCCAGCCAGAAGGGGTCGGCGTACTCGTCGTCATCGATGAAGGCGATGAAGTCGCAGTCTTTGGCCAGGGAGACTGCGCGGTTGCGGGCGTAGGAGATGCCTCTGGTGGGCTCGACGTCGTAGGTGATGGGCCATTTGGAGAGGGTTTGGAGTTGTTGGACGATGGGTTGAGCGGAGGCTGAGGGGTCGTTATCGACGACGAAGATGGAGATGTGGGGTGTGGAGGAGAGTCTGAACTGGAGGAGTTGGAGGGACTGGAGGCATCTGTGGAGGCCTTTGGGTCTCTTGTAGGTGATCACGCACACCCCGACGGTA
>Ga0066870_100273_pt1 | contig 27982 bp, 23 predicted proteins | sample CeladaPassage60A_FD_62237 | JGI IMG/M metagenome (GOLD analysis project Ga0066870, IMG submission 62237) | Cellulose-adapted microbial communities from the Joint BioEnergy Institute, USA - Passage3 60A | ecosystem: Engineered > Bioreactor > Continuous culture > Unclassified | place: USA... | reverse complement strand
GGATCGGCTCACCCCCACGTGCGTGGGGAGGACGGCCGACCTGCTGTAGGTAGCGGATGTGGTCGAGGCTCACCCCCACGTGCGTGGGGAGGACTACCGGACGTTGAGCGCCGGCGTTGTGCGCGGCGGCTCACCCCCACGTGCGTGGGGAGGACACACACCGGAACCATCTGTGGTCGCCCTCATACGGCTCACCCCCACGTGCGTGGGGAGGACTTAGGCTCTCGCATGCTCCTCACCTACGGCTCCGGCTCACCCCCACGTGCGTGGGGAGGACCTCGCCACCTCGGCGAGGAATTCCCGCGTGATCGGCTCACCCCCACGTGCGTGGGGAGGACGCTGGCGAGGGCGGCGCTGGATAGGCCGAGGTAGGCTCACCCCCACGTGCGTGGGGAGGACGACCCGTTCAACCGCGCCCGCCTCGCCCAGGGCGGCTCACCCCCACGTGCGTGGGGAGGACGTGACCGGTAGTTTGGCGGCGCAAGCCCCGGCCGGCTCACCCCCACGTGCGTGGGGAGGACGCGCTCGCCGAGCAGATCAGCGGCGGCGCCGCAGGCTCACCCCCACGTGCGTGGGGAGGACCACGATCCCCGGCCAGGTCGCCTGGGTGTTGCCGGCTCACCCCCACGTGCGTGGGGAGGACACCCGCTCGCCGACGAATCGCCCTGGCTGTGGCGGCTCACCCCCACGTGCGTGGGGAGGACGTTTCGTCGGTCACCCAGTCGGTCGGACCATACGGCTCACCCCCACGTGCGTGGGGAGGACATCACGGCTCCGGACAAGACGCTGGTATTTTCCGGCTCACCCCCACGTGCGTGGGGAGGACTCTTCGACTACTCGCAGATTGAGTTGGTGCTGCGGCTCACCCCCACGTGCGTGGGGAGGACTGCAGCGCCGGTTGGGCGTTGAGCTGCGGAAACGGCTCACCCCCACGTGCGTGGGGAGGACAGCAGCAGCCACACCGAGTCCACGTCGGCCGACGGCTCACCCCCACGTGCGTGGGGAGGACGAGGGCGCCGCGGCCTATGTCGTCGTCGATCTCGGCTCACCCCCACGTGCGTGGGGAGGACGGCGCGGGCTTTGGCTCGGCGGGCCTTTGCGGCGGCTCACCCCCACGTGCGTGGGGAGGACATCACCGCGAAACGCTGCGGGCGGCCAGTGCGCGGCTCACCCCCACGTGCGTGGGGAGGACCCCATCAGCGGCAGCGCCGGGAGCGCCGGGTGGGGCTCACCCCCACGTGCGTGGGGAGGACAACGCGAAGCGGAATTGGCCTCGCTCGCGGATCGGCTCACCCCCACGTGCGTGGGGAGGACATCGGGCCGCCGTCGAGGTCGATGTGCCACAGCGGCTCACCCCCACGTGCGTGGGGAGGACTGATGGGCTCGTCGCATGAGCCGCAGCGCAGGCGGCTCACCCCCACGTGCGTGGGGAGGACGAGCGGTGCGACGTCTGCGCTGACCAGCTCCCCGGCTCACCCCCACGTGCGTGGGGAGGACTGGGTCGGGGCATGATGTGCATGGACCGCGTGCGGCTCACCCCCACGTGCGTGGGGAGGACTTCAGGCGCTCCACCTTGGCGCGGACGGCGTTCGGCTCACCCCCACGTGCGTGGGGAGGACTCGGCCTCGATCTGCTCGAACTGGCTGGCCACCGGCTCACCCCCACGTGCGTGGGGAGGACCGGCGTGAGGCCGTACTCGCGGGCGAAGTCCGCGGCTCACCCCCACGTGCGTGGGGAGGACGGCCAGCCGCGCCGCCAGCGTCGAGTTCCACGCGGCTCACCCCCACGTGCGTGGGGAGGACTCACCCACGCTGAAGGTGGCCTCGGGCCACACCGGCTCACCCCCACGTGCGTGGGGAGGACAAAGAAGGCTTCCCCATGACAAATCCCGTAGCCGGCTCACCCCCACGTGCGTGGGGAGGACTTCGGAGCTGCCTGATGAACCGCCGTTCTAGCCGGCTCACCCCCACGTGCGTGGGGAGGACCATGACGAGACAAGTGCTCTGTTCGGGGCTGGGGGCTCACCCCCACGTGCGTGGGGAGGACGGGGGTGACGGGGGTGACGCTCTTTTCGGCGCCGGCTCACCCCCACGTGCGTGGGGAGGACTGCAAGCGAACAGTCACGGCTAGCTGAAACGACGGCTCACCCCCACGTGCGTGGGGAGGACACTTCCTGAACTGCGGTTTCACATTTTCACTTGAGGTTTTTCTTGATCAGATGAGGTGTCAGTTGTCTCGGCGGCGAACTTGATCAACTGGAGGCCGTCGAAGTCGACTACGTGTCGACGACGTTGACCCGACGTGCGTAGCGCGAAACCCTGCTCGTTGTCGGCCGGGTGGATGAGGACGGCCATGCCGTCGCCCACGCTCGCACTGACCGCCGACCAGAGTTCGTCGCGCACACGGGCGGATACCGTGCCCACGAAAAGCCCGGGACACGGCTCGATTAGCCAGCGTGATAACGCTCCGTTTACGTGATCTGGGACCGCCGTAGTGGAGATCACGACCATCGATGCCATCGCTCACTCCACCTGCAGGTCGAACGAGTCGTATGCGTCAAAGGAATCAACGCCATAGTTCACACCGGCGGGAAGCGGGCCGAGATGCGGATCCCAGAGGTGGACCACATCGACGCTGCGGTCGCCCGCCGTTGCGGAAGTACTCTCGGGGTCGAGCAGCGTCTGGATGTCGGCCACGATCTGCGGCAGTAACTTCAGCGCGCGGAACTCCTCCCGGAGCCGCCGCCGAGCCTCACGCTCCGGATCGGCGGATGCGTGCAACGAGAACGCGAGTGGGATGGTGACCCGGGCCTTGTACAGGTCGGCGACGTCGTAGACGAAGGACATCTGTGTGCCGTTGTGGATGAAGCCCAGTGCAGGGGAGCAGCCCAGCGCCAGCACGGCAGCGTGAACGACGCCGTACATGCAGGAGTTGGCACCCGACAAGGCCTTGTTGATCGGGTCCTGACTGTCCCACGAGTCCGGGTCGTAGTTGCGTTTGAAACGTTTGATGCCGTGCTTGGTCGCCAGCATCCGGTAGAGGGCCTTGATCCGTTGGCCCTCCAGGCCGCGAAGCTTGGCGAGGGTGGAGCCCGCGGGTGCGGTGCCGACGCCGAACCGCATCTCGTACATGCGGATCGCCACCTGGAGGCGGGTTTGGTCGTCGGCCCAGGCGCGCACCTGCTTTTCCAGCCAGTGCGTGGTGAGCGACGCCGGCATGATGCCCGCGTAGCTGCGCACCCCACCGGCGCCGACGCATACCAGCGAGGTGCCGTGCCGGGCGATCGTGGCCATCGCGGGCTGGGTGATCGAGGTGCCGGGGCCGAGCAGGATGCAGGCCAGTGCGGCGGTCGGCAGGTTCACCCGGTCCACCCCCTTGGGCGACTCGACCTGGGCGCAGACTCCCGTGTCGTCCTGCACGATGCGCACGGCCTCGGCGTACAGGAACGACAGCGAATCGGCGATCCTGGGCAGCATGGCCAGGGTGGGGGCGGCGAGTCTACGCCGCGCGGTTCCGGTCATCGCGCCCAGGCCAGGCTCAGCAGCCCGCAGCCGTAGGACTTGCCACGGCCGATCCCGGTCAGTACGGCTGCGCGCAGCGCGTCGGGGTCGGTGACCACGCCGATTCCGTCGAACCGGACCACGGCGTGTCGCACGGCGGTGCCCTTGGCGCGGATGTCCGGGCGTGGCTGCGAGGTCACCGTAGCGACGGCCAGGCCGTGCGATGCCGCCTTGGTCACCCACCACTCCTCGGCCGCGGCGCCCCGCAGCGGCTTCACCTTGCCGGCGTCCTTGCCCGCGCTCTTGCCGAGCCGCTTGGAGGGATTGGCGGCGATGCGGTAATGCACCCGCGCACCGGGCCGCAGCCGATCCAGCAGCGCTCCCAGTTCGCGTACCGCGATCTCCCCATAACCGTCCGGCAGCCGCCCGATGTCGGGCTTCACCGTGCTTTGCACCAGCAGCTGCATGCCTTGCCGGGTCTCCTCGAGGCGGAACAGCACCCCGGCCTTGGCCCTGGCGTTCTCCCCCAGGCCGTCGGGGACGAGCGACATCAACCGCTTGTGCAGCCGGTCGAGGTCGGCCAGGTCGTCGTTGACGTCCCGGCGGCGCGGGTCGGGCAGGATGCGCATCAGCCAGGCCGTCACCGCTCCTCCTCCATGTAGACAACGAGCCGCTCCCAGAACCGCTCGCCGGTCACGAACAGCTCCTTCGGCAGCGATCGGCTGACGATGCTCACCGTCCGCGTGCGATACCGCCGGTCGTACCGGTTGAAGCTCAGCGGGACGTCGGCAACTTCGGTGACCGCGCCGGCGGCGTCCGGGTGATCCTCGACCACGAACTCCGCCTCAGGCGGTTCCTGCTCACGCAGTCGCCGCGCAACCGGCACCCGGGTGTGCAGCTCGCCCACGGGATCGGCCACGTCCGCCCGCAGCAGCAGCGGTTGGTCCGGCGGGCAGGAGCGTCGCCCCAGGTACGGGTGCCAGCGGGGGTTGCGCAGCGCCTCGGCGATCTCGGCCAGCCGATCCGTCGGGCCCTCCACGGCCACGGTGAACACGGCGTCCGCCAGATACTGACGCCGAGTCACCATAGCGTTGGGCCCACCCGGGCGCTGGGTGCCGTCGGGCCGGGGTACGCCCTTCGGCATGCCGCCTCCGATGGTGTGGAAGTCCACCATCCGCACGCCGGGACGGTCGATCCGCACGGTGAACCGCAGCGCATCGTAACGGGCCAGAGGCGCGCCACGCGGCAGCCCTTCGGCGCAGGCCAGCAGGCCGATGAGCCCCGATCGGGTCGGGAAGCGCAGGCTGTCGCGCTGGGCGAACACGCTGTGTTCGCCCCAGGACTGCAGCGGCCCGGCCAGCCGCAGCACCAGGCCGCTCACTGCGCGGAACCTCCGTACGCGGCCGTCACGGCCCCCTCGACCAGCTCGTCGAAGGACTCCACCGGGTCCCCCAGCCCGCTCAGCGGCTTCTCGTCGATGCACGCGTAGCCGCGATACACGACGCCCTTCGTGCCCCACAGCCGCTCCAGCCGCGCGGCATGCCGGGCGAGCTGGGCCCGGGAGGGCTCGGCGATGCCGTTCTCCGGGCGGACCGGCGCTTCGAACGCGGCCGCGTACGAGATCGGCCGGTCCGTACGCACCACCACGTGCACCAGATCGGGCAGTGTGTTGGCGGCCGTGGCCGTCTGCTTGCCGGTCGGCAGCGAGGAGATGAACGCACGCAAGAACTCGGAGGACAGCTCCTTGGCCATGCAAGCGTCCCCGCCCAGGTTGGCCAGCAGCCCCGCAAGGTCCACGCTGGCGTACCGATAGAACACGCCGGCGCTGAACTCCGCGCTGTTCATGTGGCCGCTGCCGACAGCGTCCTCGGGCAGGCAGTCATCCACCGCGGTGAAGAAGTCGATCTCCGGCGCCACCTCGTGCGTGGTGAACGCGTGCGCGACCTGTACCGCACCGTCCACCCCCGCCCCGGGCAGCTCGGCCAGCATCCGCCCGAACAGGTTGATGACGCCGTTGCGTTCCGACAGCAGCTCACCGACCCTGTCCACCGGCAGCACCGGCTTCGGCTTCTTCTGCCCGATGGTCGTCTCGATCGCCTCCCGATGCTCCTCGGCCAGATCGGCCAGGGCGTCGAGCGCCGCCTTGGGCAGGTACAGCAGCACCGATGTGCCGCCGTTGTCCTCCAGCTTCAGCCCTTCCTTCTTGTTGGCCGACAGCACGACCTGATTCCCCGCGGCCTGCGCCGCTTCCTCGGACCAGCCGCGGGCCCGCAGCCGCGCCGCGATCTCGGCCGGTACCCGGCGCGTCCTGACCGCCGGGTCCCCGATGGCCCGCTCGACTTCCAGCCGAATGGCGCGCTTCCAGCACTGGCTCGACACCCGGGTCCGGGTGGCCCCGCCGTACACCAGGCTCTTCGGCGAGCCCAGATCGTCGCGGTTGAGGTTCGCGAACGGCACGGTCTGCAGGGCATGCACGTCCAAGAATCGCGGGGTGGTCACCGGTCCTCGCTCTCTGAGTCGTTGTCGTCGGTCTGCTCGTGCTCGTCGTCTCTGTGGATCGCCCGGTAGTAGTCCTGTAGCCACCGCTTGGTCACGTGGTCGCGATCACGCTCCCACCGGGCCAGATCGACCAGGAGCCGCCCCCAGTCGGGGGTGACCTCCTTGGCGGCCATCTGGTGGAACAGACCGGGCAGCATCCGGTGCAGCCCGGCGACGTCCTGCCGGCACAGCAGGTGGAGCCGGGCCTCTATCGAGTCGGCGTTGAGTTTCTTGTCGCGTACGGCCTGGCCGAGTGTGCCGCCGAGGCTCACCGTTGGCCGCTGGATCGCCTTTGTCGCCGCCTTAGCGCTGTCGTCGCCGGCCCTCTCGTCGGACGACGGTTCGCTGACGCTCTCCTCCTCGTCCGGCTCCGCCGTCGTGTTCGCACTCTGTCGGTCACGTGGCTGCGCGGCGATCAGCGCGGCGACCGAGTAATAGGCCCTCTCCACCGCATGCCAGGTCCGGTCGGCGGGCAGCCACGGAGCGACCACGGCGTGTGCGAGGCGAGTGACGACGTCCTCCACGGGCCGCCCCAGACTTCGGCGCAGGGCCGCGCGCCGTCCCGGTTCCCGCACCTGCCTGCGGACATGGGCCACGTATGCGTCCGCTACCTTCAGATTCACCATCACCCGTCACCTCGGCCGGTCTTGCCACCCGGCTTGCGAGTTTTGAAGATCAGTCCGCGTTTAAGCTCGATGGCTCGCTTGGCCCGCGGCAGCATGCCCGCGCTGTCGGTCACCTCGTCATAGATCTCAAGCGCCAGCCGCAGGAACTCCTCCACCGCCCGGCCGAACTCCCGCTCGCGCACCCGCCGCCAGAAGATCCGCTCGGCGCGCGGCCAGTACCGGAACGACGCGTTCCCAGGCCATGGCCCCTCGGAGATGTCCTTGCGTTGGGGTTTGCCATCGCCGTTGGAGGGGTCGTTGATCGCAATCCAGGCCTGACGCAACGCGCCCCGGAGGTGAACCTCGACCCGCTCGGCCGCCTGCCGCATCTCGCTGACCGCCCGCGCCACTTCCGGTTCCCGCGCCAAGGCCAGCAGCGCAGGGGTCACACCTGTGACCCACTCCTTGTCCCGCGTCTGGCCGTCCTGGTCGATGCCGAAGGCCCGGACACGTAGCACGGGCAGCAGGGTGCCCCGCAGATCCTCGACCGCTGCCAGCACTACGGGGCGACGCCGACGGTCGTCGCCCACGTCCTCCAGGATCAGCGAGTCGAAGTCCCGCCAGAGCGCCCGATGCGCCTCGGCCGAGAGCGGCAGGTATTCCCCGTCCTTGGTCTGGTGGTAGACGAGGTAGGGATCCCTGGCCGGGAGGTCCCGATTCCGCCACGCCCATGTAATCCAGGCATCGGTCACCGATTCCCCGTCCGGAGAACCCTCCAGCAGCACGGCGTGCTGGAACCGGCCGGTCAGAACACCCGCGACACCGCTTGGCTTGGGCGGCACGCCCAGGGGGTCCGGTAGCTCGTCGGCCTCCCAAGGAGCGAGATCGACACCTCCCGTATCGAGCTCGCGTGCCGGAGGGATACCGGCGACGAGCGACTCGAACACGGTACGGCCGAGCGGGTGGAACGAAAGCGTCCTCCGCAGCGGCCCGGCCTTGGTGTTTCTCTCCGATAATCCGTTCACCGTCCTCGGCGTGCACTGGCCGGACGGACCGTAATAGAGCTGAATCAGCAGGTGGAACACGGCCTCGTCGGCCGGAACCGGGAGCGGGTTCCGGGCGGTCACGTGGTTGAACCACACCTGGTTGTTGCCGGCGGGACGGTAGAGGATCAGCTTGTTCACGCCCGAGCTCGTCTTGCACTGCTCCCGGAGCCGGGGATCCTGCAGCCACGGCCTGTCCTCGTCGAACAGGTCGAAGCGCCCCGCGAATTTGGCGAAGTACTTCTCCACCGCGGCCGGATCGAACCGCCCTGCGTCCAGCACCTCCCCCTGCAGCTCGCCCCACTCCTCGATGGGCAGGGATGTGTTGTCGAGGCCGGTCACCCGAGCGGCGATCACTGTCAGCACCCGCCACAGTCCGGACGCGGCAGGTGGGGGTGACGCCTCGATGTCGGTCAGCTCGTGCGCATGCAGGAACAGCTCTCGAAGACCGATCTTCGATCGGGTCTCGCCTTCCCGTACCGGGATCCAGGCACGGGTCAGTAAGTCATAGGACATCGCACTCTCGCCACATTTGCGACGGGTCGTTGTCGGCAGCAGAGGCTAGCCGGGAGGTCCGACAATCCGAGGCCCTCGCACAGGTGCACCTTGCGATTTCCGAGCCGACCCGCACTCTGCTCTCCGGACAGCTCGACCACCACGACCTCGCTGAGATGCGGACTTGCGGCCCACGTGGGCGGGGTCGCCGCACCGTCGGACGCGCCACGCAGCCACGTGCCGGGGACCGGAATGCTGTGGTTCAGCACCAGCCGTACCTGGTCTTTCGTGAACCAGGTTCGGTCGCCCTTCTTGCCCTGCGGCTCCACGGGAAGCGACTCGTCACCGAGCATGAGCCGGCCGTCGGCGTCCCTCGTGCAGCAGACGATGCGCCCGGAGTCGGCCCCCAAGCGGGTGGAGTACTCCGTCACGAAGTCGTCGCCGCTCAGCTTCGACAGGTCGTCGATACCGAGCGGGGCCGGGATCGCCGCCATCTGCGCGTAGAGGTCCTTGGTCTGCTCATCCGCGAGCCGCTCCAGGTCCTCCTCGGTGATCGGGGTGTCCGCATCGCCGAAAGACTCGTCGTATACCTGATCGACCAAACCCTGGACGTCGCCGGGAATGATCACCCGCCCCTCCGGCAGGCGCGCGAGCACCTCCCGGGTACGGCGAAGCAGCGCGGCGGGGTAGACGAACGGCCATGCCCGTGGCACCACCGGCTTTCCGTCGGCGTCGACGGGGTTGAGCACCACCAGCCGCATGTCCCTCGCCCACTGCGGCCGTTCGGCATCGAACTTGGCATGCCGGTGGCACCGGCCCGCCCGTTGCAGCAGCAGGGCGATCGGCGCCAGATCGCTCACGACCAGATCGAAGTCCAGATCCAGCGATTGCTCGATCACCTGCGTGGCGACCAGGATCGCCGACCGGCGGGAGCGGTCCGCGGCGTCCTTGCCGAACCAGCTCACCACCTCCTGGGTGATCTTCTCGCGCCGATGGGCCTCGAACCTCGAGTGCAGCAGCCGCAACTGCGGTGCGTCGGCCTCGGCCGGCACGACCTCGTCGAGCCACTCACGCAGGGCCAGATAGGTGAGCTGCGCTTCGGCGACGGTGTTGCAGATGACCGCCGCACAGCCCCCCTCGCGGACCAATGGGCCGAGGGCTTCCCGAAGAGCTGCGGACCGGTCGGGCCGCCCCTCGGCATCGAGAGGCACGTCCCGAGTCTCAACCCGCAAGCGCCGTTCCGGGCACCGCACCGGCACCGACGCCGCACGCTTCGGGCTGGCGTAGATCCAGCCCGGATAGACGACCTGCGGCACCTGCGGGTCGCGGATGCCCGCCCCTACGAGGTACGCCTCGGCCAACCGGCGGCCCACTCCCGCCGGGAGCGTGGCCGACAACAGCACGACCGGAACCCGCAACGCCCCCAGCCATTCCAGAAGCCGCTTGAGCAGGCCTTGCATGAACGCGTCATAGGCGTGCACCTCATCGACGATCAGGACTTTCCCGGACAGGCCGAGCATCCGGAGTACGTTGTGCCTGCCCCGCAGTACGGCCAGCAGCGCCTGGTCGATCGTGCCTACCGCGAGATTGGCCAACAGCCCGCGTTTGCTGCCCATCAACCAACGAGCCGCCATCGGATCGCTGGTCAGGACGCCGGATTCCTCGCCCTCACCCGTGTAGGCGGCGTTCAGCCAGGCCATGCTGTGGAGAAGGGTCAGGGAATCGGCCCCTTCGACCCGGCGTGAGCGGAACTCGTCCACCCGCCGCAACATCTGATCCGAGGTTGCCATGGTGGGCAGGCCGAAGAAGTAGCCCGGCATCCCCGCCGCCTCGCCCATGAGCCTGCCCGCGAATAAGGCCGCCTCGGTTTTCCCCTCCCCCATCGGCACGGTGATCAACAGCAGACCTGGATCCCCGTCGAGGAGCGCGGGCAGTCGCTCACTGAGCGATTTCTGCAGGTCATTCGGCTGGAACGGGAAGTCGTCGGTGAACCCGCCCGGCTTGAAGCCGAGCCGCCCCAGTCCGGCCTCGCGCAGCACCGCCGGGAGCACCGCCCGACTACGACTCAGGTGGCGCTTCAGACCGGAGACGTCGCCGCGTTTCGGAAGCCCTTCCCCGATTCGCTCGAGCAGGAAGGAGTCCTGGCTGACCAGCCAGTCCGCGAGGATCACCAGACCACACGCCAGCGCGGCTCCGGCGGCGGAGATCCGCTGCGGCGGCTCCGGTCGCCCCACCAGCTCATACACCGTTTCGGCGATCGCCTGACGCTGTTCCTCCCAACGCCCCTCGCCGAGAGCCGGGACCGAGCCAAGCGGGTCGGTGAACTCCCAGTGGTTGAAGGGGGCGAATGTCCCATGGTGCCCGCCGAGCAACTGAGCGACCCGGAAGGCCGGCGCCGATTTGCGGCCGGTGCGATACCCGGCACCCACTAAGGCCTGCCCCAGCCACACATGAGCGGCGAACGCATGTTTAATCGCCTCGGCATCTACGCTCGGATAGCCGTTGAGCCGCGCGAATCCATCCTCGTCCTGCTTCTGAAACCCCGCCGTGCACTTACCGATGTCATGCAACCCGGCCCAGTAGGCCAACAGGCCACGCGCCCGCCCTTCGTCCACGCCAAGCTCGGCGGCCACAACCCGCCGCAAGCCGGGGGAGATGTAGCCGTCCCACAGCGCCTCTGCCGCGGCGGCCGTGTCGAGTAGGTGGCAGATCAGCGGGTACCTGCTGCCCCGTAACCCTCGGGATTTGCCCCACAGCTCAAGATCAACATCTGGACTGTCGGCCATACCACCTGCCTCAGCTCAAGCCCAGCTACAGGCGACATGTACGTCATGTGATGGCCAATCACTCTAGACCCTGATGGCGACAATTTCATAGTTTTGCCAGACGTGTACAACGTTCACGATTATGTCAACATTCGCCGACCCAAGACCTGCTGCCCTCTCGAAAACTCGACAGCGCTCCGATAACATCGCAGGTCGCGAAGGGTCCTCCCCACGCACGTGGGGGTGAGCCGGGACAGCGACTCCCGCAGATCTGCGGGAGTCGTCCTCCCCACGCACGTGGGGGTGAGCCGCGGGCTGACGCGCTTTGCGCATCTCTTGGTCGGTCCTCCCCACGCACGTGGGGGTGAGCCGGCGTGGAACGCGACGCTGGCGGCGCGGCTGGCGTCCTCCCCACGCACGTGGGGGTGAGCCCCCCAACCTGCTCGGCCCGTTCGTGCAGCTCAGGTCCTCCCCACGCACGTGGGGGTGAGCCGTCGGCTGCGGCAACCGCTCCACTTAAAAGCCAGTCCTCCCCACGCACGTGGGGGTGAGCCGGCGCCGCGCCGCCTCCTCGCGCACCCGGATACGTCCTCCCCACGCACGTGGGGGTGAGCCGCCGTCAACGTTGTCGTGAGCAGCCTCCGCGCGGTCCTCCCCACGCACGTGGGGGTGAGCCGGAACTCGTCGGCGCTGGGAATCTGGGTGGACAGTCCTCCCCACGCACGTGGGGGTGAGCCGGGGTGGCAGACGTGACCGGCAAGCGCCGATACGTCCTCCCCACGCACGTGGGGGTGAGCCGGACGCGGTCGCCAAGGGCACCCGTCTGGAGCCGTCCTCCCCACGCACGTGGGGGTGAGCCGAACGCTAGCGAGTTTGTCTGCCGGGTGCCGAAGTCCTCCCCACGCACGTGGGGGTGAGCCGTACGCCTACGGGGTCTGCCTCGGCCAGTTCACGTCCTCCCCACGCACGTGGGGGTGAGCCGTAGAGGTTTCCCCTTTCCCCAGACCCCTTCCCGTCCTCCCCACGCACGTGGGGGTGAGCCGCGGGCGGATCTTCTCCTCCACGAGGATGGACAGTCCTCCCCACGCACGTGGGGTGAGCCGCACGTGACAGGCTCGTACCGCCTCCTGATGCGTCCTCCCCACGCACGTGGGGGTGAGCCGCCGCCATTCCGACGACGGAGACCTGGGCGTTTGTCCTCCCCACGCACGTGGGGGTGAGCCGCAGGTGTCCGAGGAGGTCGAACGGGTGCTCGCGTCCTCCCCACGCACGTGGGGGTGAGCCGCGACCCTCGTCGCCTGGAGGACCGCCGCCTTCGTCCTCCCCACGCACGTGGGGGTGAGCCTACCGCAGCTCGGGGTCCATCCCGTCCGCGGTGGTCCTCCCCACGCACGTGGGGGTGAGCCGGGCCGTGGCTCGACGTCGTCCACCCCGACGCGGTCCTCCCCACGCACGTGGGGGTGAGCCGCCGCGGGTCGTGCCGTTCACCGTCGCCGCCCCGTCCTCCCCACGCACGTGGGGGTGAGCCGGAGACTAGAGATGGACTGAACGCCGCCGAGCGGTCCTCCCCACGCACGTGGGGGTGAGCCGGGATTTTTCCAGGACCTGGCCAAGGAAGCGCCGTCCTCCCCACGCACGTGGGGGTGAGCCGACGAGCGGATGACCCCCGCTGAGTTGAAGGTCGTCCTCCCCACGCACGTGGGGGTGAGCCGGCACCACCCTTTCCGGTGTGCGGCACGCCGACGTCCTCCCCACGCACGTGGGGGTGAGCCGCTCACCTTCACGGTCGAGGTGCGCGATGATTTGTCCTCCCCACGCACGTGGGGGTGAGCCGGTCTACGCCCAGCCGAACGTTTTCAAAGCTGCGTCCTCCCCACGCACGTGGGGGTGAGCCGCTGGAACGCGTAATCCCGGGCCTCGTTCCTGAGTCCTCCCCACGCACGTGGGGGTGCGTTACTTAGGCACGCTGGGTGTTATCGCGCTCTCCGCCCTGGGACGCTCGGCAGACCGGGCTAAGGCTTCTTGGCCACGCCTACAACGAGCCAGTTGGAGGGTGGGGTTTCGTCCTCGTCGGGGTGCCAGTGGCCGCCGTCGACGAGGCCGGGCTCGACCAGTTCGAGGTCGCCGAAGAAGGAGCGGATGCGGTCGCGGGGGCGCAGGGTCATCGACTCGCGGACGGTCTCGAAGGCCTGCTCGAAGCGGGCGGCGCTGGTGGGGGGCGGGCCGTCGTTGGTCATGTGGGAGATGACGAGGTGGCTGCCGGGGGCCATGGCGTCGCGGAAGCAGGCGACGACGCCCTCGGGGTCGTCCTCGTCGGGGATGTGGTGGAGGAGCGCGACCAGCAGGATCGCGACCGGCTCGGACAGGTCGATAAGCGCGGTCAGGTCGGGGTGGTCGAGGATGTCCTTGGGGCTGCGGGCGTCCGCGCGGATCACGACCGTGTTGGGGACCCCGTCGAGCAGGGTGCGGAAGTGCACGTAGACCTCGGGGTCGTAGTCGACGTAGGCGACGCGGGTCTCCGGGTCGATGGCGTGGGCGATCTGGTGGACGTTGTCCTTCTCCGTGGGGAGCCCGCAGCCGACGTCGATGAACTGCCGGATGCCCTGCTCCATCAGGTAGCGGACGGCGCGCTCCAGAAAGCGGCGGTTTTCGATGGCCGGGTACTGCCAGCGGCCGATGTACCGCCGCTTCGACACGAGTTTCTCCGCCACCTCGCGGTCGACGGCGAAGTTGTCCTTGCCGCCGAGCAGGTAGTTGTAGATGCGCGGCTCCGCCGGCGTCGACGGGTCGAACGACGGAAGAGTCCTCTCACCCACGTATCCCCCTGTGTAAATGGCCGGGCCCCAGGACACGTCGCTCACCTTCAAAAATAGTCTCGTAAAACCACGACGTGGGCGTGATGACCGTTACGGCGGGGCCCCGCACGGATTGTGCCCGCTCCGATATCCGCGGTGACGGCCCGGCGACCGGCGGGCGGATACCGCCCCGGTGGCACCGTCCGACATGCGCCGGTGACCGCACCCAAGGGTCGTACACCGTATTCCGCGGCGGAATACGGCGAGCCGGCCGGGGTGACGCGGCGCTCTCGCTCCCGCATTCGCCTCGGGCGCCGTGTCCGAGGCCGCTGCAGGGTGGGCGGCGGTGAGCGCGGGGTCGGCGAGGGGCCGCGATCCGCGGACCCAAAAGCGCGCACGACCTTCCGGCCTCCGCGCATCCTGTTACAGCGACGTTTTCCGTGTCAATGGGAACCGCGATCGTGTTTCGTGACGTTCCCGTGACACCGTTTTCGACGTGGATGTTTCATCGGGCCGCCCGCACCCCGCGGTTTCGGCACCGCGGGGATCGCGGGACGGACCGAGGGCGGGCCCGGACGCTCCGGAGGCCGCCGGAGCGGCCTTCAGGAGGCGCGGCCCGCGGCGACGGCGACACGGGATGACGATGCGGCGCGGCGCCCGCCGGCGATCAGCCTGGTGAGCATCGGCGCGGAGGCGATGCCGGCGAGGCAGAGCAGGCCGGCGACGATCATGCCGGCCCGCGGCCCGGCCACCTCGGCGATCCAGCCGATGACCGGGGCCCCGATGGGCGCGCCGCCGGTGAACACGAGCGTGAACAGCGCCATGACCCGGCCGCGCATCTCCGGGGAGGCGCCGAGCTGCAGGGTGGCGTTCGCCGTGGTGTTCGCGGTGATGAGCGCCATGCCGACCGGGACGAGCAGCACCAGGAACACCGGGTAGCCGGGGGCGAGGCCCGCGACGATCTGGCCGAGCCCGAAGCAGGCCGCGCCGCCGAGCAGCAGCCGCCGGCTGGGCCGTACCCGGCGCGCGGCCATGAGGCCGCCGGCGAGGGCGCCGATCGCGAACGCGCTCGAGGCGATGCCGAACGAGGACGCGCCCTGGCCGAACTCCTGCCGGGACATGAGCGCGATGCTCGTCGAGAAGCTCTGCATGAACAGCGCCATGAAGGCCACGACGATCACCGGCATGAGCAGGTCGGGGCTGTGCCGTACGTAGCGCAGGCCCTCGCGGAGCTGGCCCTTGCGCCGGGGCACCGGCGGGGCCGGGTACAGCTCGGAGCGGCGCATGAGCAGCAGGCCGCCGATCACCGCCGCGAACGAGGCCGCGTTGATGAGGAAGATCGGCCCGGTGCCGCCGAGCCAGTAGATGAGCATGCCGGCGAGGGCGGGGCCGACCACGCGGGCCAGGTTGAAGCTCGAGCTGTTGAGCGCGATCGCGTTGGTGAGGTCGTCGGGGCCGACCATCTCCACCACGAAGGACTGGCGGGTCGGCGTCTCCACGCACGCCACGAGCCCAAGGGCGAACGCCATCAGGTAGACGTGCCAGACCTCCGCGGTGCCGGTGACCACGAGCACGCCGGTGGTGAGCGCGAGCAACCCCATGAGGGTCTGCGCGATCACGAGCAGCGGCCGCTTCGGGTACCGGTCGGCGATCACGCCGCCCCACAGCCCGAACAGCAGCACCGGGAGGAACTGCAGCGCGGTGGTGAGCCCCAGCGCGGCGCCGCTGCCCCCGGTGAGGTCGAGCACGAGCCAGTCCTGGGCGGTGCGCTGCATCCAGGTGCCGACGTTGGAGACCACGCCGCCGGTGGCGTACAGCCGGTAGTTGCGGATGCGCAGCGACCGGAACATGCCGCCGTGCTCCTTGGCGGCTTCGCCGCTGGGCTCCTTGGCGGCCTCGCCGGGTGCCGCGGCCTCGCCGGTACCGGCGCCGGTACGGCCCGGCCCTACCGTGGCCTCGCGGCCCGCCGGCGCGTCACCGGGCCGCCGCGGGGCGGGGACCGGATGGGCGGGTTCGGCCTCCGGGTCGTCACCCGCCTGGGGGCCGTCCGCGCCTACATCTGCGACAGCTTCTCCAGCACCGGCGCCGCCGCCCGCAGCGCCGCCCGCTCCTCCGGCGAGAGCTCCTTCAGCCGCTGGGCCAGCCAGGCCTCTTTCATCCGCCGTTCCCGGCGCAGCAGCTCGACCCCTGCCTCGGTGCAGGTCACGGTCACCTGGCGACGATCGGTCGGGTGCGGCGTGCGCTCGACCAACCCGCGTTCTTCGAGTACGGCGATCACCCGGGTCATCGACGGCGGCTGCATTTTCTCGTGCTCGGCCAGCTCGCCGGGCGTCACTCCGGGATGCCGCTCCACGGTGGCGAGCGTCGCAAGTTGGGTGGGTGTCAGCGAGTGCCCGGCGGCCTGCCTTCGTAGCCGCCGGTTGAGCCTGGTCAGGGACACGCGCAGCGCCGAGGCCAGCCTCGCATCGCCGCGCAGGCTCGTCTTGGAGGAATTCGTTAGCATAAGTCATTACCTTTGCTAACAATCGGGTCTGTCATCGTATTCCCGTTCCGGGAACGGCTCCCGAGCCCGCTCCGGCGCACCGCCGTCCCCCGGCCGACGAGCCGCTGAGCCCCGGCGCCGTCCTTCCAGGATGACCCGAACACCCTCCCGAATGCGAAGCAAGCAGCCGATAACGGCTCACACTGCGCGTAACTCCATCAACCTGGGCGAACCACCTCTACTCACAACAGCCGGCGGCCTCTGAACCATCCAGGTCCGGGCGGCCCGCCACCCCGGAAACGGCGAAGGCGGCGGTGCCGTCCCCGTCCGCACCGCCGCCCTTCGGCCGGGCCCGTCCCCTCAGCCCTGGTAGGACGCGGGCACCTTCCGCGTGGCGACGCTGATCCGGTTCCACGCGTTGATCGTGGTGATCATCATCAGGAGCTGGGCGAGCTCGTGCTCGTCGAAGTGCTTCGCGGCCTGCTGCCACACGTCGTCGGGCACGCCGTGGCCGTCGCTCAGCCGGGTCACCGCCTCGGTGAGCTCGAGGGCCGCGCGCTCCCGCTCGTCGAAGAACGGCGCCTCGCGCCACACCGCGACCGCGTGCAGCCGCGCGTCGCTCTCCCCCTGCGCCTTTGCCTCGGAGCTGTGCATGTCCACGCAGTAGGCGCAGCCGTTGATCTGGCTGGCCCGCAGCTCCACCAGGTGCCGCAGCGACTTGGGCAGCGTGGACCGGCTCAGGTACTTCTCCAGGCCGAGCATCGCCTCGTAGGCGCCCGGTTCCAGCTCGGCGAGGTTCATGCGTTCGGTCATGCCGGTCTCCTCTCCTCTCCGGTACGGCACGGCCGTACCGGGCCCCCAGTGGAACGTGCCCTACCGTAGAGGGGTCCTTTTTCGCACATAAGATCCAATTTCTGGCAAAGTCCCTTGGGCCAATCGGAGGGCGGGCGATGGAGGTCCATGTCACGCTCACCGGGCGCGGCGACCTCGCCGCCCGCATCTACCGGCAGCTGCTCGAGGCGATCCTCGACGGGCGGCTGCGCACCGGCGACCGGCTGCCGCCCACCCGCGAGCTGGCCGCGCGCCTGCGGGTCTCCCGCAACACCGTCGCCGCCGCCTACGACCGGCTCGCCGCCGAGGGCTTCGTCACCGGCCGGGTGGGCGCGGGCACGTTCGTCTCGCTCACCCCGCCCACCGCGCGGCCGACCTGCCGCGGCACGCCCGGGACGCCGGCCCGGGAGGCCCCGCCCGGCGACATCGCCCCGCGGCCGGTGTGGCGGACGATCCCGGTGTGGCCGCCCCGCCGCGCCGAGGCGGCCCTGCCGTACGACTTCAAGCTGGGCGTGCCGGACGTCGCGCTGTTCCCGCTGGAGTCGTGGCGGCGGCTGGTGGCCCGCAGGCTGCGGGCCGCGACGCTCGCCGACGGCCGGTACGCCGACCCGGCCGGGCATCTCGGGCTGCGGGCGGCGATCGCCCGGCACTTCGGCGTCTCCCGGTCGCTGCGCGCGGGCGCCGACGACGTGATCGTCACCCAGGGTGCGCAGCAGGCCCTCGACCTCGTCGGGCGGGTGCTCATCGAGCCGGGCGACCTGGTGGCGGTCGAGGAGCCGGGCTACCCGCCGGCCCGGCTGCTGTTCCGCTCGCTCGGCGCCCGCGTGGCCGGGGTGCCGGTGGACGCGGAGGGCATCGACGTGGCCGCGATCCCGCCGGGGACGCGGCTGGTCTACGTGACGCCGTCGCACCAGTTCCCGCTCGGCACGCCGATGTCGGCGGCGCGGCGGGCGGCGCTGCTGGAGTGGGCGCAGCGGCACGGCGCCGCGGTGATCGAGGACGACTACGACAGCGAGTTCCGGTTCTCCGACCGGCCGCTGGAGCCGCTGCAGAGCCTCGACCGCGGCGGCCGGGTGATCTACGTGGGCTCGTTCTCCAAGTCGACGCTGCCGATGCTGCGGCTCGGCTTCCTCGTCGCGCCGGCCTCGCTGCGGCCCGCGCTGCTCGCCGCCAAACGGCTCGCGGACTGGCACGGGCAGTACCACGAGCAGGCGGCGATGGCCGACTTCATCGACGAGGGCCTGCTCGCCCGGCACATCCGCAAGGCGACCCGCAGCTACGCGGCCCGCCACCGGCGCATCCTCGCCGTGCTGCGGCGCGACTTCGCCGGGCTGCTCGACCCGGTCCCCTCCGCGGCCGGGCTGCACCTGTGCACCCGCCTCGCCCCCGGCGTGGCGGCCGACCTCGACGAGGTGGTGGGCCGCGCCCGGGAGCTGGGGGTGGGGGTGGAGCCGCTGTCCGCGTTCCACGCCGAGCCGGGCCCGCACCGCGGCGGGCTCGCGCTCGGGTACGGGGCGATCCCGCTCGAGCGCATCGACGAGGGCCTGCGCCGCCTCGCGATCGCCCTCCGCGCTGCCGCCCGGGAGCGGGCCGAGGTCGCGGCCGGGTGACGGTACGGCCGGCGCCCGCGGCCGGCCCGCCGTACCCGGACCGCCGCGGAGACGAAAAAGGCCGCCCCGGAGCGGGCGCCCCGGGACGGCCGGATGCGGCGGGTCAGGACACGCCGAAGACGATCTCGATCGCGCCGCGGGCGAAGTAGAGGACGAACAGCACGACGACGATCCACAGCAGCGGGTGGATCTCGCGGGCCTTGCCCTTGATGACCTTGATCAGCGCGTACGAGACGAAGCCGGCGCCGATGCCGTTCGCGATCGAGTACGTGAACGGCATGAGGACGATGGTGAAGAACGCCGGGATCGCGATCTCGTAGTCGCCGAAGTCGATGTCCTTGATCGAGGTCATCATCAGGAAGCCGACCACGACCAGGGCGGGGGCGGCCGCCTCGTGCGGCACGATGCTGACCAACGGGGAGAAGAAGGTCGCGAGCAGGAACAGCACGCCGGTGACCACGCTCGCCAGCCCGGTCCGGGCACCCTCCCCGACGCCGGCCGCGGACTCGACGTAGGTGGTGTTCGACGAGACGGACGCGGCGCCACCGGCCATCGCGGCGACCGAGTCGACGAGCAGGATCTCCCGGGTCTTCGGCAGCGTGCCGTCGGGCCGCACCAGGCCGGCCTGCCGGCCCACGCCGACGATCGTGCCCATCGTGTCGAAGAAGTCGGTGATCAGCAGCGTGAACACGAGCAGCACCGCGAAGATCATCGACACCTTGCCGAACGCGCCGAACAGGCTGAACTGGCCGAGCAGCGAGAAGTCGGGCAGGCTGACGATGTCGTCGGGCAGCCGCGGCACGTTGAGCCGCCAGCCGCCGGGGTTGGGCTGCCCGTCGGCGGTCTGCGCCTCCCCGGCGCCGACGATCGCCTCGACGATGATCGCGAGGATCGTCGTGCCGATGATGCCGATGAGGATCGCGCCGCGCGCCCGCCGGGCGACGAGGGCCGCGGTGACGAGCAGGCCGATCACGAACACGAGCATCGGCCAGCTGGTGAGCGCGCCGCCGATGCCGAGCTCCACCGGCACGCCGCTGCCCGAGCGCACGAACCCGGCGTCCACGAAGCCGATCAGGGCGATGAACAGGCCGATGCCGACGCTGATCGCGGTCTTCAGCTCGGCCGGGATCGCCCGGAACACCGCGGTCCGGAAGCCGGTGAGCACGAGGATCGTGATGACGATGCCCTCGAGGACGATGAGGCCCATCGCGTCCTCCCACGACATCTGGGTGGCGATGCCGTACGCGAGGAACGCGTTGAGCCCGAGTCCGGCCGCGATGGCGAAGGGCACGTTCGCCACCAGGCCCATGAGGATGGTGAGCACGCCCGCGACGAGCGCAGTCGCGGAGGCGACGAGGGCGAGGTTCGGCTGAGAGCCGTCGCCGAGGTACTGGCCGTCGGCGTCCTGCGCGGTGCCGATGATCAGCGGGTTCAGCACCACGATGTACGCCATCGTGAAGAACGTGGCCAAGCCGCCGCGGATCTCCTGGGCGACCGTGGAGCCACGCTCACTGATCCTGAAAAAGCGGTCCATTGAGCTACTCGAGGGTGGTGTTGGGGGACTGGGGGAACTCGGGGAGGGTGCGGCACGTGTTTCACTCACGCGCGCAGCGTGACAGCCGGTTTCACATGCGGGAAGACCTGCCGAGGTACGGTGACGGGATCGAAACCGATTCGTGCACGGCCCGAGCTGCAACGCACAGCACCGAACCACGCCAACGTTACCGTAACCGCATTTACCAGGTGCTTCGCCCCTCCCCGCTGCCGTCCTCCGCGACCAGGCGTCACGTAGTCTTGAGACGTGAGCCGGCCGAACCGCCCCGAGCTGCAGCCGATGGAGACGAACGACACGGCGACGTTCCTCGTCGGCACCGCGTTGTGGGCGATCGCGCTGGTCGTCCTGCTCATCGCCCGCCCCGCCGCGGCGGAGCCGTGGTGGCCCTGGACCTGCGTGGCGGGCATCGTCGGCGGCCTGTTCGGCCTGTGGTACTCGCGCCGCTACAAGCACCGGCACGTGCCCCCGCCGGCCTCGGCCGCCGCCGACGGCCCGGCGCCCTCCTCGGCCGCGCCCGAGTCCGGCGAGGCCGCGAACGGCACGGCCGCCGAGGCCCGCGAGCCGCACCCGGTGCCGCCCGCCGAGCCCGGCCGCTGACCGCCACGCCCGCGGCCCCGGCCCGGCCCCGACGCGGCCCGCTCGAGTCCGCGGCCGACACGCACGCCGCGGCGCCTTTAAGGCCCCGCCGAGGCGTCCGCACCCCGGCCGGTACGGCCCGGCGGCCGCCCAGGCACGCCCCGCGCCCGGGCGGCGGGAGCGGCGGCGTCAGGCCGAGCCGTCGAGGTCGGCCTCGGCGAGCAGCAGCGGGACCGCCTCGGGGTTGTGCAGCAGCGCCGCCACGGCGAGGCGGTCGCCCCACTGGCCGCTCGCCCACGCCAGGCCGCGGGCGAGCCCCTCGATCCCCGAGGCGTGCACCACGCCCTCGTAGAACCGCCACGCGGCGGGCCTGCCGTCGACGAGCAGCTCCTCGTGCTCCACGTAGCTCGCCGGGGCGGTCGGCAGCAGCGAGCGGACCTGCGGCGGCACCGGCTTCTCCACGCCGGTCGAGGTGACCTCGCCCGGCACGATCTCCCCGGCGAGCGGCAGGTCGAGCACCTCCGACAGCGCCTCGGCGAGGTCGAACGGGGCGAGCACGAGCGGCCGGTCGGCGACGAGCGGCAGCAGGTCGGGCGCCTCGACCACCACCGGGCAGCCGGGCGCCGCGGCGCTCTCCGGCCTGCCGTCCGGGCCGAGCACCGCGCCGTCCTCGGCGTCCGCGACCACGATCTCCCCGTTGAGGACGGCCCGGACCGCCGCGGGCGGCCGCACCCGCTCCGGCGGGATCGCGGCGATCGCCGTCCACAGCGCGCGCAGCTGGGCCCGGTCGACCTCGAGCTCCGGGTCGGCGAGCCGGTCGAGCAGCTCGTCCGGCCCGCCGTACGAGGCGAGCAGGTCGGCGAGCGTGGTGCGCACGCCGATCAGCGCGAGCGCGGTGCGGTCGATCCCCTCCGGCGCGTCGCCGTACAGGCCGATCAGCAGCGGGTCGCCGTCGGGCACGCGCAGCGTGGTCGGGCGGTGGCCGTCGAGCACCGGGCGGGTGCTCAGCCACCACGCGGTGTAGGACGGCACCTCGACCGTCTCGCCGCCGACGAGCACCCGCATCGGCTGCAGCGCGGCGCGCAGCGGCGGCCGGGTGAGCAGCTCGAGCGCGCCCTGCCAGTCGGCGACGAACTCCAGGTCGCGCACCGCGTAGAACTCCCGGCAGATCGGCGGCACGTCCGCGTCCGGCAGCAGCTCGCGGATCGCCTCCAGCCACTCGTCCTCGCGGTCGAGCGCGTGGTCGCACTCGTCCGGGTCGAGCACCACGTCCGCGTCGGCGACGGTGGCGAAGCCGTCGAGCACCCCCACCGCCTCCAGCACCCGCGGGCCGTACCGCTCGACGAGGTCGGCGGCGACCACCCCGAACGGCGAGTCCGGGTCGACGATCTTGCTGAGCCTGCCGTCCGGCAGCAGCAGCTCGCTCGCCGGGTAGGTCTCGCCATCCCGGCCGCGCAGCGCGAGCTCGGCGAGCCAGGGCGCCTCGCCGGGGGCGAGCCCGGCGGCCTCCACCAGGGAGAGCACGGCCTGCGCCACCGGCTCGGGGTCGTCGGCGTCGAGCGAGGAGGCCACCGCCGCCCGGGTGAGCGGGTCGTCGAGCACGGTGCGCGGGGTGGCCTCGGCAGCGCCGAGCCGCAGCAGCAGCGGGTGCGCGGCGTCGGCGTGCACGATCCGCAGCCCGAGCGGGGCGAGCACCTCCGGATCGATGCGCGCCCCCGGCTCGGACATGAGCAGGGTGCCGCGCGGGCCGCGCACCAGCCGGCCGTCGGCGAGCGGGACCGGGATCGCGCCGATCGCCTCCAGGTCGTCGGCGGGCAGCACGTCGTACAGCGACCGCCACCAGGCCGGGTCCTTACCCTCGACCGCCTCGCCGGAGATCATGTCGACCACGTCGGCGAGCTCCACCCGCTTCACCCCGAGCGCGTTCAGCGCCGCGCTCCGGTACGGCCAGCCCGCGGGCAGCAGCCCCGGCACGAACTCGGCGATCTTGGCGAGGAACTCGGCGGGCCCGGCGACCACCGAGGCCTGCCGCCCGGACACGATCCACGGCGCCTCGGCGCCGTCGCCGCGGCCGGAGGCGGCCGCGGGGCGGTCCCCCGCCGACCAGCCGGAGGCGCCAGCCTCGTCGTCGGCGGGCGGGGAGAGCGCGGGCAGCAGCGGCGTGTCGGGCAGCCGGCGCAGGATCGCCCGGCGGATCGCGGCGTCGATCTCGCTGCGGCCGATCGGCCCCGGCACCAGGTCGAGCAGCCGCGGGGTGCGCGGCAGCGCGGCGAGCAGGTCGAGGTAGGTCTCGGCGACCCGCTCGACGAGGAAGTCGGTGAGCGGGCCGGGCGCGACGTGGCGGCGGTCGGTCGCCATCGGGAACGTGGCGATGAGCAGCGCGGGCAGGTCGAGCGGCTCGTCGCTCGGCGTGGGGGCGTGCAGCACCGGGCGTACGTCCTTGGGCAGCGGGCCGGGCTCCCCCGCCGCGCCGGTGGCGCCGTCCCCGACCGGCACCGCCCAGCGCACCAGCCAGAACGGGCGGGTGCGCTCCTCGGTGGGCCGGTCCGCGAACAGCTCGGCCACCTGCTCGGGGGTGAACCGGCCGGACGCCTCGACCACCCGCCAGCCCTCGGCGGTGACCGTGCGGATCTCGCCGTCGAGCTCGATCTCGATCACGCCGAGCGACGGCATCGCGATCGGCAGCGCCGCCGAGGTCTCCTCGAGCATCCGCCGTACCGCGCGCTCGGCGGCCTCGTCGCGCATCGGCAGCACGACCACGGTGTCGAAGCCCTCGGGCACCTCGGCCTCGGCCGGGAACGGGAGCCGCAGCAGCGGCACGTGCCCGTCGCGGGCGGCGAGCTCCTCGGCGAGCGCGGGCTCGGCGGCGACCAGCTTGGCCGTCTCGGCGCGGGACCAGCGCACGCCCCCGGTGGCGCGGGAGTAGATCAGCGGCTCGTCGCACACCGACACCACGGCGGCGAAGCCCACCCCGAAGCGGCCGACCACGTTCGTCTCGCCGCGCTTGTCCGACACGCGCAGCGTGGCGAGGCTCGCCACCCCGGCGGCGTCGAGCGGGGCGCCGGTGTTCGCGGCGATGAGCACCCCGTCGCGCAGGGTGAGCCGGAGCCGCCCGGAGATCCCGGCCCGCGCCGCCGCGTCGGCCGCGTTCTGGGCGAGCTCGACGACGAGCCGGTCGCGGTAGCCGCCGAGCGCGAAGTCCTCCTCGGCGTTCGCGTCCTCGCGAAACCGCGCCGGGGAGGCGGCCCACCCGGCGAGCACGGTCCGCCGGATCCGCGCGGTGTCGAAGGTGTCGCTCATGAGTCTGCGTTCCTGTCGAAGCTGCTGGTGACGGGGCCGGCACCGGTTTCCGGCCCGGCAGACGACACGGCGACGCCCGGTCCGCCGGACGCCGCCGTCAGATCGCGGTTCAGGAATGCCCGAAGGGCTCGGAGGCGGTCTCGTCCACCGACCCCGGCGGCACCTCGTCCTCGCCGGGCGTGCCCTCCTCGCCGGCCCGCAGCTCGTCGGGCTCGTCCATCAGGTCGTAGCCCATGTCGTCGAGGATCGGCGGGGCGGTCTCGGCGGTCGAGGAGGTCACCGGCGCCTCGGAGTGGGCGCCGCAGCCGTGGTCGGCGGAGACGACGCGGCCGTCGTCCGGCGCGTACTCGTTGGTGCACACGCCGAACATGTGGCCGAGCGAGCCCGCGAGCGGCCAGTAGAAGCCGCAGGTGGAGCACTGCGCCGGGGCCGCGTACGCGATCGGGGTGTTCGGCCCCCGGTCGCCGCCGTACCAGCGGCGGGCCGCGAGGTCACGGCCGTGCGGGGAGAGCACGCGGGCCCGGCCCAGGCCCAGCTCGTAGATCATCTGGTGGTCGCACTCGTCGGACGACAGAAATCCCGGGACGAGGCGGTCGTCGTCGGCCGGGGCGGGCAGGATGTCGCCGACCCCGAGATCCCCGGGGCGCAGCCGCTCGCTCCACGGCACCCAGGTGGGGGGAAGCAGCGCGCCCTCGCCCGGCAGCAGCACGGTCTCGCTCACGGTGACGTGGCGGGCGCGCGCGGCGCGCGCCACGGTGACGGCCCAGCGCCACCCGCGATAGGCCAGGTCGAGGCAGGCGAAGTAATGTGTGATGACGCGATCGCCTTCGACGTCGAAACCCAGGTGCTCGCCCACCTCACCCGGACGGGCGATCTCCTCGGCCGCCTTCCGGGCCAGGTCGACGGCGTCCACGCAGGCCGGGTCGGCGACGGGGGTTCGGGTGCGGGTACGACTCACGGTTCAATTTTCCCCCATGCCACGAGCGGACGGGACCGAGCCGGTGCGATAGGACGGATGGCCGACGAGGGGGGAAACCGATGGCCGGAGCCTGGCAGCGGGTCCGGCGCGCGGCGGCCGCGACCGCCCGGGCCACCGCCGCGGCCTGCCGGGGGACCTACCGCGCCGGCCGTACCACCGTCCAGGCGACGCGCCGCGCGGCCCGCGGGGCCGGGCGGGCGGCCCGCCGGCTCACCCACGCGCAGGGGGCGGGCCGCAGCGGGCTGGGGCGGCTCATCGAGCTCACCGCGGCGCACAGCGCGGGCGACGCGCTGGTCACGGTCGCGCTCGCGGGCACGTTGTTCTTCGGCCTGCCGGTGAACCAGGCGCGCGGCCAGGTCGCGCTCTACCTGCTCGTCACGATGGCGCCGTTCGCGGTGGTGGCGCCGTTCGTCGGCCCGGTGCTCGACCGGTTCCGGTCCGGGCGGCGGTACGTGATGGCGGGCACGATGTTCGCCCGGGGCCTGCTGTGCTGGGCGCTGGCCGCGGCGATCGGCCCGGCGGACGCGGTGACGCTGTTCCCGGCGGCGCTCGCCGTGCTCGTGCTGTCGAAGGCGTACAACGTGTCCCGGGCGGCGATCATGCCGAGCGTGCTGCCCGCCGAGGTCTCGCTGGTGCGGGCGAACGCGCGGGTGACGCTGTTCGCGCTCGTCGCCGCGGGCGTGGCGGGCCCGGTCGCGGCGGGCCTGGCGGCGTGGCTCGGCCCGGAGTGGGTGCTGCGCGGCACCACGGTGCTGTTCCTCGCCGGGGGCGTGGCCGCGGTACGGCTGCCGCGGCACGTCGACGCCCCGGACGACCCGGAGGACGCCCCGGAGGCGGCCGCGGCGGCGCGGGACGACGCGGCCGGGCCGTACCCGGACGGCGGCGCGCCGGTGGCGGCGTTCGCCGAGCAGGGGCACGGGCGGCCGCGGCGGCGCGGGCGGGAGCTGTGGCGCACGCTGCGCACGGTCGGCCCGGTGGTGTCCGAGGCGATGCAGGCGAACCTCGCCACCCGGGTGCAGTCCGGCTTCCTGCTGTTCTTCCTGCTCTTCCTCGTCCAGGAGAACGGCCTGCCGGGGCCGCCCACGGAGCTCACCATCGCGGTGCTCGCCGCCTCGGCCGGGGCGGGCGGCCTGGTGAGCTCGGGGGTGGCGTCGCTGCTGCGCGGCCGGTCGCCGGAGCTGATCTCGTTCGCCACGCTCGCGCTCGCCACGGTCACCGCGGTGGTGGCCGCCTTCCTGTTCGGCCTGTGGACGGCGATCGCGCTCGCCGCCGTGGCCGCGTTCGCGCAGAACCTCGGCAAGCTCGCGCTCGACGCGATCGTGCAGCGGGAGATCGCCGAGGAGGTGCGGTCGTCCACCTTCGGCGTGGTGGAGTCGGTGCTGCAGATCGGCTGGGTGGCGGGCGGGCTCGCCGGGCTGCTGCTGTCCGGCCTCGCCGGCGGGCCCACCGGGCTCGGGGTGATGGCGGCCGGGCTGGTCGCGGTGCTCGCCCGGCTGGTCGCCGCCCGGGTGCGCCGGGTACGGACGGCGCGCCGGTACGGCGGGGCGGCCGCGGCCGGCGCGACGGCCGGGCCCGGCGCCGGAACCGATGATCCGGAGGACCCCGGCCCCGGCGCCGGTGACACGCGGCCGCTCACCCGTCCGCACGGGTGAGCGGCCGGCACACGTCGGGGCGGCCGGCACCGGGCCGCGCCGCGGCCGGCGGGCCGGGTGTCCGGGGATCAGCCGTCGAGGTCGTCGGCGAGCGCGCGCAGCAGCACGGCGATCTTCCGGGAGTGCTGCGCGTCCGGGTGCTTGCCCTTGCGGTAGAGGGTGGAGATGTCGTCGAGCAGCTTGATCAGGTCCTCGACGATCACCACCATCTCGTCGGGCTTCTTCCGCCTGAGCTTGGCCTTGCGGATGGACGGAACCTCCACGATGCGGACCGAGAGCGCCTGCTGGCCCCGCCGGCCCTCTGCCACGCCGAAATCCACTCGCTGCCCGGGCTTGAGCGTCTCGACGCCCTTGGGGAGCGCGGAGGAATGCACGAACACCTCACCGCCGTCGTCGCGGGTGAGGAAGCCGAAACCCTTTTCGGGGTCGTACCACTTGACCTTGCCAGTCGGCACAGGGGTGACCTCGTTCAGACAGTCGTGGAGATGAATGGAAGTAGGTTATGCCCACCTGAAAGCTCAGGTGACCGTCGAAACCGTGCCTGTTTCGCTAACCCGCCACTCCTCGTGCCACGCGACGAACGCCGTCAAGTCCGGCAACACGACGTCCGCCCCGTGATCCCGGAGCTCGTCGGCGGTGTAGGGTCCGGTGGCCACCGCGACGCTCACCGCCCCGGCCGCCCGCGCCGCCTCGATGTCGGCGATGTGGTCACCGACGTAGGCCTGCGCGCCGAACTCGGTGAGCGCCGCTCCCTTCGCCGCGCCGAACACCATCCCGGCCACCTCGTCCACCTCGATGCCGAGATGGTCCAGCGTACGGCGGGCAAGGTCGGGGTGTTTCCCGGTGACGACGATGACCCCGCCGCCGGCTCGCCGTACCGCGTCGACGGCCTCGGCGGCGCCCCGCATCGCGGTGGTGGCGGGCACGGCGATCTCGGGGTACATGCTGCGGAACAGCGCGGCGGCCGCGGGGATCTCCTCCGGCGGCAGCCAGTGCGCCAGCTCGCTCTCGAGCGGCGGACCGAGCCTGCTCACCGCGACCGCGCTGTCGATGAACACGCCGAGCCGCTCGGACAGCCTGTCGTAGGTCGCCGCGATGCCCCTGCGCGTGTCCGCCAGCGTCAGGTCAAGGTCGAATCCCACCGATCTCCCCACACTTGAAGCATGCCAAATCCCGCGGCGCTTGGCCTAACCCGTATCGGCGAAGTGACCGCGACTCACGGCCGTTCCGCGCCGGGCGCCGGGTACGGCGGGCCG
>Ga0066870_100263_pt1 | contig 28744 bp, 29 predicted proteins | sample CeladaPassage60A_FD_62237 | JGI IMG/M metagenome (GOLD analysis project Ga0066870, IMG submission 62237) | Cellulose-adapted microbial communities from the Joint BioEnergy Institute, USA - Passage3 60A | ecosystem: Engineered > Bioreactor > Continuous culture > Unclassified | place: USA... | reverse complement strand
GCCGTTTTGCAATATATTTTTGCCATCAAATTGCAATGGTTTCCGATCGCCACATGGGGTTCGTTTAAGCATACCATTCTTCCCGCTCTGGCGCTGGCCATGATGCCGCTCGCCTATATTGCCCGTTTGACCAGGTCGACCATGTTGGAAGTCTTGAACAATGACTACATCAAGACGGCGAAGTCGAAGGGATTCAGCGAGCGGGTCATCGTCTACCGCCATGCCTTAAGAAATTCCCTTCTTCCGGTCATCTCCTATTTGGGCCCGCTGACCGCCAACATCATTACGGGAAGCTTTGTCATCGAAAAAATTTTCGGCATCCCCGGTCTTGGCGCCCACTTTGTGCAGAGCATTACCAACCGGGATTATACGGTCATCATGGGCGTGACCACTTTCTACAGCATCATCCTCTTGCTTGCCGTATTGTTGGTTGATATCGTTTATGGGCTGATCGATCCGCGCATCAAAGTATCCGCGAAAGAGGGGGTATGATCAAGATGACGTCATCCGTCGGGGAAAAAGAAAAGTTTGTTCTCGTCCAGCAGAATTTGGAAGAAGCGGAAAAAATCGAGAAGAAGAGCATCAGTTTTTGGGGAGATGCCTTTTACCGGTTCAGGCAAAATAAATTGGCCATGTTTTGCGTATTCCTTCTGCTTGTTCTCGTGGCAATGGCCATTTTTGTGCCGTGGTTCAGCAAGTATGACTACGATACGAACGATTTGATGAACACCAACCAGCCGCCTTCCGCGAAACATTGGTTCGGCACCGATGATCTGGGAAGGGATGTGTTTGTGCGCACTTGGGTCGGCGCGAGAATATCCCTGACGATCGGTGTGGTGGCCGCGCTCATCGATTTATTGATCGGCGTCGTCTGGGGCGGCATCGCCGGATATAAGGGCGGAAGAGTCGATGAAGTGATGATGCGGATCGCGGACATATTAAACGGCATTCCTTACTTGTTGGTTATCATCTTGTTTATGGTCGTTTTCGGACAGGAACTTTGGACGATGATCCTCGCCATGACCGTCACCGGCTGGATCAATATGGCGCGTATTGTGCGGGGACAAGTCCTGCAGCTGAAAAACCAGGAATTCGTTTTGGCCGCCCGGACCTTGGGCGCAAGTTTCAGCCGGATCTTATTCAAACACGTGATCCCTAACGCGATGGGTCCCATCTTGGTCACCTTGACCTTGACGATCCCTTCGGCGATTTTCACCGAGGCCTTTTTGAGCTTCTTGGGATTGGGCTTGAATCCGCCCCTTGCCAGCTGGGGAACGATGGCCAATGAAGGGTTGCCGGCGTTGGAATACTATCCGTGGAGATTGTTTTTCCCGGCCACCTTCATCTGCTTGACGATGTTTGCTTTAAATGTCATCGGGGACGGTCTGCGTGATGCCATCGACCCGCGCTTACGGAAATAGGAGGTGACATGAGATGGAAAAAATCTTGGAGATCAAAGATCTGGAAGTGAAATTTCATACCCAGTCCGGAACCGTCCATGCCCTTCGCGGGGTGAATTTTCATCTGAACAAGGGGGAAACCCTGGCCCTCGTCGGCGAATCCGGGTCCGGAAAAAGCGTTACCGCACAAGCGATTATGAAATTGCTGCCGACGCCCCCCGCGGAAATCACAAAAGGGCAAATTATTTTGGACGGTGAGGATATCGTTCCGAAAACGGAAAAACAAATGGAAAAGATCCGCGGGAACGTCGTCAGCATGATTTTCCAAGATCCGATGACGTCCTTGAATCCGACGATGAGGGTCGGACGCCAAATTGACGAATTGATCATGAAAAATGAAAAGGTTTCGAGACAGGAAGCGAAGCGAAGGGCGATCGAACTGTTGGATATGGTGGGGATCCCGAATGCGGCCAGCCGTTATAACCAATATCCCCACCAGTTTTCCGGCGGGATGCGGCAGCGGGTCATGATCGCCATCGCCGTGGCGGCAAGGCCGAAATTGCTGATCGCCGACGAACCGACGACCGCCTTGGATGTGACCATTCAGGCGCAGATTTTGGAATTGATGAAAAGATTGAAGGAGAAGCTGGAAACTTCCATCATCTTCATCACCCATGACTTGGGCGTCGTTGCCAATATGGCGGACCGGGTCGCGGTCATGTATGCCGGACAAATTGTGGAGATCGGGACGTCCGACGAAATCTTTTACGATCCGCGGCATCCGTATACATGGGGATTGTTGTCCTCCATTCCGAGCTTGGACGCCAACGATGGCGAAGAACTGCACGCCATACCCGGCAGTCCGCCCGATTTGACCAAACCGCCGGTGGGAGACGCCTTCGCGAGAAGAAGCCCTTACGCCTTACAGATCGATTTTGAAAAGGAACCGCCGATGTTCCAAGTGTCCGAGACCCATTTCGTCAAATCCTGGCTTTTGCATCCGAATTCGCCGAAAGTAGAGCCTCCGAAAATTGTTCAGCAGCGCAGACGCGTTTTGCCAGGAACATTCGAACATCCTGTTTTGGTCGAGGGAGGTCTCTAAATGGCTGAAAAACTTGTGGAAGTGAAACATTTAAAGAAATATTTTAACGCGGGCAAGCCCAACATGGTCAAGGCGATCGACGACGTTAGCTTCGATATTTACAAGGGGGAAACCCTTGGGCTTGTGGGCGAGTCGGGCTGCGGAAAATCGACGACGGGAAGGACGATCATCCGCCTTTACAATGCGACCGGAGGCCAGGTTTTATACCAGGGCAAGGATGTTCACCGGATCAAATCGAAAAAGGAACTGAAAGAATTGAACCGGAAAATGCAGATGATTTTCCAGGATCCGTACGCTTCCTTAAACCCGCGGATGAAGGTCGTCGACATTATCGCCGAAGGCATGGATATCCACGGCCTTGTCAAAAACAAAACGGAAAGGATGGAAAAGGTCGTCGAACTGCTGGAGACGGTCGGTTTGAACGAAGAACATGCCAACCGTTACCCCCATGAATTTTCCGGCGGGCAAAGGCAGCGGATCGGGATCGCCCGGGCATTGGCGGTCAACCCCGAATTCGTGATCGCGGACGAACCGATATCGGCCTTGGACGTTTCCATTCAGGCGCAGGTCGTCAATTTGATGAAACGGCTGCAAAAGGAAAAGGGATTGACCTATTTGTTTATCGCCCATGACCTTTCCATGGTGAAATATATCAGCGACCGCATCGGGGTCATGTATTTCGGCAAATTGGTGGAACTGGCCCACAGCGACGATTTGTACAAGCATCCGCTGCATCCATACACGAAGTCCCTGTTATCCGCTATTCCGCTCCCGGATCCGGACTATGAAAGGAGCCGCAAACGGATCCCGTACGATCCGAGCGTCCATCAGTACACGGATCAGGATCGGCCGGAAATGCGGGAAGTGGCTCCCGGCCATTTTGTTTATTGTTCGGAAAGGGAGTTCGAACAATATAAAAAAGAATATGAAAACCGATAAACGAATGGGGAATGGATGGCATGGTTCCTCCTTAAACGGAAAAGAGTAAGAAATCAGCAATGATTTTTTACTCTTTTTCAACGCGCGAAAAAGTTTAAATATTAAGAAAATATAGGATCGGCAATCCGTGTTGCAAGGAAAGAATTTTTTTCCGTCGTCTTTCGGATTCACGCGGCATCGTGCGGCCAAAAAACGGGGCGAACCGCGGGGTGTTCGTGGCGGTTGGGCGTTTCTTGGGCGTTCCGGGAAAAAGGATATGCTATAATGATACAGACATCATTTTTCAACGGGGGCGTTTCTTCGTGAACCAAGGACAAATGGGCGCGTTAAAGAAGGAAAGTTTGGGAAGAGAGCGGATTTGGACCAAGGACTTCGTCCTGATCTGCCTTGCCAATTTTTTTGTGTTTTTGGGCTTCCAAATGACATTGCCCACTTTGCCGTTATACGTGGAACATCTCGGCGGGAATGACCAGCTCATCGGTCTGGTCGTCGGCATTTTCACCTTGTCCGCCCTTGCCGTCCGTCCGTATGCCGGTCATGCCCTCGAATCGAGGGGAAGGAGGATGGTTTATTTGACCGGGCTGGCCATTTTTGTCATTTCCGTAGGATCCTACAGTTTGATCACGAGCCTTATCCTCCTGTTTGCCATGCGGATCGTTCAAGGGGCCGGCTGGGGATTGTCGACGACGGCCGCCGGCACGATCGCGACGGATCTGATTCCCGCTTCCAGAAGGGGGGAAGGACTGGGGTATTACGGGCTCTCCGGCAATCTCGCCTTGGCCTTCGGTCCCTCTCTCGGCCTGGTGCTGACGGAGCACATATCCTTTCCTTTATTGTTTTCCATATGCGCGGCTTTGGGGTTGACGGCCTTTTTATTGTCTTCCCTGATTCGGTATAAGAAGGTGGAATGGCAGCCGGGGAAGGCCGCCGCCGTGAAGTGGGATTTTTATGAAAAGAACGCTTTAAAACCTTCCCTTCTCATCTTTTTCATTACGGTCACATTCGGGGGAATCGCGACCTTCCTTCCTTTATACACCCACGAGAAGGGGGTCGCGGGCATTCAATGGTATTTTATCATTTATGCCGCAGCCCTCATGCTGTCCAGGATCTTTTCCGGAAAGATTTATGACCGCAGGGGCCATATTGCGGTTTTTCTGCCCGGCACCGCGCTGATTTGTGCGGCCATGCTCCTGCTCTCATGGCTGCCGAACAGCCTGGCGTTGTTCACCGCGGCTTTCCTTTACGGAATGGGATTCGGTGCGGTTCAGCCCGCCCTGCAGGCCTGGGTGGTCGGAAGTTCGCCGAAAAACCGCCGGGGAATGGCGAACGCCACCTTTTTCTCCTTTTTTGATCTGGGAATCGGGATCGGAGCCATGACCTTCGGCCAAATCGGCCATTGGCTGGGCTACCGGGACATCTATCTCACCGCGGCATTTTCCGTACTCGTATCGATGGGGATGTACCTTTGGATCCTGCGAAATGAAAAACCATCCCAGGCGGCATAAAGCAGGCCGGAACATTTCGGGTTCATCTTGCGAAAAGGGGAATGGGCTTCCGTCGCTGGGCGATTCTGTGTTTGTAGGCAAAACCCCTACGTTGGTAAGTGTTGGTTAGCGCATTCACCAATGAAGGGGCCTCCGTGCCTTCGCCTTGTCGCCATTTGTCGAAAAATGCTATATTAATAGCGAATAAAACATTTGCGAGGTTTTCCGAAAATGAATTCCCGCTGGCAAAAAATCATACAAATCATGTACAACAGCGATGAACCGGTAACCAGTTCACAATTGGCATCCCTGTTGCAAGTAAGTTCAAAAACCGTTCGCAATGAAATCAAAGATTTGAATGATTTCCTGAGAAATGCGAAGGCGAAAATTGTTTCATATCGTGGAATCGGTTACAAACTTGTCATCGAAGATGAAGAAGAGTTCAAAAAATTTTTGCAGGTCCATGTAAAATTGATCAAACCCTTTTTGCCAACAGAGCCGGAAGACCGTGTACGTTATTTGATGGAAAAACTGTTGCTCCAATCCGACTTCGTAAAAATGGATGATATCGCTTCTGAACTTTTTATCAGCCGTTCCACTTTACAAAGCGACATAAAAACTGTCCGCCGCATCCTCAGCAAATATCATTTAAAACTCGAACAAAAACCTTACTATGGAATTAAAGTATTGGGTGATGAAATGCAAATCCGATTTTGCATTTCCGAATACATATTTAACAACCCAAACGCCAGCTTGGACCAAACAGAAAATTGGAATTCCATCTTATCAAAACAAGAATTGGCAACGATTAAAACGATCATTTTGTCCAAATTGAGAAAATATAAGATAATCATTTCCGATATCAGCTTGCAAAACTTAATCACCCATATCGCCATCGCTTGTAAGCGAATTCGTGAAGAAAAAGTTGTCAAGATGGTGAAAGAGGAAATAAAAGAATTAAAGAATCATAAAGAATTTATAGTGGCAAAGGAAATCGTGCAAGACATCGAAAAGCAGCTTCACGTATCATTTCCTGAGAATGAAGTTGCGTATATTTCCATCCATTTGCAAGGGTCAAAAATTCTTCCTCCAAAATTGAAGAGGGAGGAAATAAAAACTTTCATTGATCATGACATACAAAAAATAGCCAAGGAAATGATCGAACGGATCGATGAAAAATACAATTTGCATTTATCGGGGGATGACGAATTATTGATGGCTTTGTGCCTGCATTTAAAGCCGGCCATTAACCGTTTCAAATATAAAATGAATTTAAGAAATCCGCTATTGGAAGAAATTAAAACAAAATATCCCCTTTCCTTCGAAGCGGCCGTCATCGGTTCCGAAGTGTTGGAGGAACGTTTTCAAATAAAAATTGACGAGAATGAAATCGGTTATATTGCCCTTCACATCGAAGTCGCTTTGGAAAGACAGAAAAAAATCCGAAACCGGACGCCTCGCTGTTTGATCGTCTGCGCATCGGGGCTGGGAAGTGCGCAGCTGCTTTTTTACAAATTAAAAAATAAGTTCGGTAACGATTTGGACATTGTCGGCACGACGGAATACTACAATTTAAATCATGAATCCCTCAAATCGATTGACTTTATCATCAGCACAATTCCCATCAAAGAAAAATTGGCCGTGCCAGTCATTCATGTCAGCACGATTTTAGGTGAAAGCGATGTTAAAAAGATAGAAAAATTGATGAAAAAAGAAGAGTTGATGATTGATCAATATTTACGTGAACGCTACACCTTCTTACAAATGAATTTTGATACACCTGAAGAAGTCATCCGTTTTTTGGGAGAAAAGCTGATTGAAGACAAAAAGGTCAAAGATCAATATATCGATTCCGTCCTGGAGCGGGAAAAATTTTCACCGACCAGCTTCGGCAATTTAGTGGCCATCCCGCATCCGATTGAACCGCAAACCGATGAGACGTTTTGGTGCATCGTTACGCTGGCAAAACCGATCCAATGGGGGAAAAAAACCGGTTCAACTGATTTGTTTGCTGAACATTGATAAAAATAAAAGGGACAGTTTAAAACCAATGTATCGTGTGTTAGTTAAGTTCCTGGACAATGTTCAGCTTATTCATCGGCTTTTGCAATGCCAAACATATGATGAGTTTAAAAATACGTTAAAAAACTATAAATGAAAAAAGGGTAACGTAATATCATTTAAGAAGGGATAAAAGACCTGACATCTGAAATCTGGACGAGATGCCAGGTGTTTTTTACAGCATGTATCTGACGTCATGTATCATGCTGTGTTGAAATTCCATGACGATTGAAAAAGGAACGGAGGTCTCTAAATTTTCTATACTTTCCGCGAACAGGACGGAGCCGCATGTCACTTTGGTTCGCCATTTAATGCTTTTCCGTTCACTGCTTCGGTATTGAAATACGGTGGCCAAAAGAATGAAATAGTCATGCTTGAATTTCCAAAAGGCATTGCCAATAGGGAAAAATAAAGACAGGAATGTCTGTGAGGAACTAATCGGAAAGGAATAATGAGGGCGGGAGGAATTTTCCATGGAAAACGTACGGAGGACAATCTCCAGCCCTAAGAGGATATCCAAGGAATTTAGCAATGCGTGAACCAGCAGGGGAAGCGTCAAACGGCGTGTTGAGGCGTTTACCCAGCGGAAGTGAAACGAAATGATATTTCGAGCGGGGCAAAGGGGGCCAAACGGGGTAAGGCCATAGGCCGTCCCCCGACGATGAAACGAAGAGATTTACGATTTATTTATCAATTCAAGCGCCCGATTTAAAACTGCTTTGCCATCCATTGTTCCATATGCCTGCATGTCAATTGTTTCTACAGGTACTCGGCCATTTACCAAGTTTTCCACGTTTTGCTTTTGATAACGCACTTGAGGGCCGAGCAAAATAATATCAACTTCGTCTATTACGGGACCGATATCACTTATCGGCATACTAAATATATCCGCTTCAATGCCCTTTTCTTTTGCCGCATCTTTCATACGATTGACTAATATGCTTGTGGACATTCCCGCCGCGCAAACCAGTAATATTTTTTTCATGCTTATTTCCTCCTAAGTTGTAAAAATTTCAAGAAAAGAACAAGCAGTTAATTGGAATCAAATTGTTTAACGATGGCATATAGGTCGACGATTTCCCTGGCCAGGTCTTTTATGGTAATTGCCCCCATCAAATGATCTTGGGCATGTACCATCAATAAGGAAACGTCGCTTTTGTCACCGTTTATTTCATCCTGTATTAATGAAGTTTGTATATGATGGGCTTCATTTATTTCCTGTTCGGCTTCTTTAAGTTTTCTTTCGGCTTGCGCAAAATCCCCTTGTTTGGCGAGAAAAATGGCTTCCATTGCAAGACTTTTACCATTTCCCCCATGTAAAATGATTTGAAATATCGTTTCTTCTGTAAGAGGCATATTTCCGTTCCTTTCCTTAATCAGTATATTTTTTGATGAAAGGTGGGGCATTGTCTGATTATCTCCGGCAAAATATTTTTATCCAATGCCCCATTATTCTTAAAGAACCGTTTTGAAAGTGAAAACAAGTTTTTTTATAACTCTCTGCCGTTGGTGGCAATTACTTTTTGAAACCAATAAAAACTTTTTTTCTTGTATCTCTTTAGATCTTTTAAATCTTTTTCATCCCGATTCACGTAGATTAATCCGTACCTTTTTTTCATTTCTCCTTTTGAACTGAGGATATCGGTGGATCCCCAAATCAGGTAGCCGATAACTTGCACCCCTTCTTCCATTGCCAATTTCATTTGTTCGATATGTTTTCTTAAATAATCGATTCTGTAATCATCTTCAACGGTGTTGTTTTCGTTTAATTCTTCTTTTACGCCGATCCCGTTCTCTGTAATGAAAATTGGCATTTGGTAACGGGCGTACATATCTTTTAAGGCGATTCTTAGACCGATCGGATCAATCGCCCATCCCCATTCGGTTGTTTCTAAGTGTGGATTATTGCTGATGCCGGAAAAAACGGATCCTCCTTTGTCGCTGACTATTTTGCTTTGGTAATAACTGATGCTGATATAATCAATCGTATGGTCCTTTAATAATTCTAAATCTCCGTCTTCAAATTTAGGAATTATATCCTTTTTTCTAATTCATTCATCATATACTTGGGATATTGGCCTCGTATGAAAGTATCTAAGAAAAAGTCAATGAGATATTCTTTCGCTTTTGCATTGGCAAGGGCATCTTCCGGTTTGCAAGTGGCAGGGTAGGTGGTCAAATAGGTGATCATGCCCCCCATTTTCCCGTCCGGTATAATTTCGTGAAGGGCTTTTACGGCTTTTGCATGCGCCACAAATACATTATGGCAAAGCTGATAGATCAGAGATTCCCTTTCTTGCGGATGCGTCGGCAAAGTGACACCCCATAATTCGGGCTCGGTTAAAATCAAATTTTGTTCATTAAAAGTGATCCAGTACTTAACTTTATTGCGGTAGCGTTGGAAAACAGTTCTCGCATATTTTTCAAATAAATCGACAACTTTTCTTGATAAAAAACCATTATATTTTTGAGCGAGAGCTAAAGGCAAATCGAAATGATACAGTGTGATCACCGGTTGAATTCCGTTTGCTAAAAGTTCATCAAAGAGATTATCGTAAAATTCCAGTCCCTTTTCGTTGGGTTCACCCTCGCCGTCCGGGAAAATACGTGACCAGGAGATGCTTGTACGGTAAGCATTGAAACCAAGTTCTTTAAACAACTGAATATCTTCTTTATAGCGATGATAGAAATCAACAGCCACTTTCCAATCTGAAAAACCTTCGGGAACAGGCCGCGCATCTACGATGGAAGGACCTTTTCCGTCTTCATTCCAAGCTCCTTCCGTTTGAAAGGATGTCACGGCTCCTCCCCACAAAAAACCGTCCGGAATAATGTGTTTTGTTTCGTTTCCCATATACTATGTGCCCCTTTTATTTGTTGGAATGGAAATCATGCATCAATCAAACCGAATTAATACTTTTACTGCATTCGGATCAGGCTGCGTTTCAAAGGCCGCCTTAATGTCATCCACACCAAATGTGTGGGAAATTAACGGCTCCAGTTTGATTTTATTATGAATGATTAAATCCATTGCCCTTCCAAAAGTAGAAGGATTAATGAAAGAACCTTTGATAGTAAGTTCCTTTTGATAGATCTCATACGGATTAATCATGATTTGTTCATTGGGGGACGGTACGCTAAAAAACAATACCGTACCACCGCGTTTTACGATTTTTAATGCGGTTTCGATGGCGTTTTTGTTTCCTGCGCATTCGATCACCGTGTCAAATTCAGCGGTGCCAATCATTTCTTTTGTCGGATCAATGACTTTGTCGGCGCCTAACTGCAAGGCAAGATCCCTTCTTTTTTTTATGGGTTCGCTCAATAATACATAACTTGCACCGTTAAAAACAGCCAATTGTGTCATGATTAAGCCGATTGCACCGCCGCCAATAATTGCTACCTTTTGTCCCGTTGAAATTTCTGCAAGATCGATGCCATGAATACAGCAGGACAAAGGCTCCGCCAAGGCAGCTGCTTCAAATGGGATATGCGAAGGAAATTTCATTGCATTGGCTGCCGGAACCTTGCAATATTCCGCAAATCCCCCGTCAATATTTATGCCTAAAGCGGTTAATTGTTCACAAAGTTGAGGCTTGCCGGATTTGCAAAATGAACACTCTCCGCAATATATATTCGGATCGACGGAAACCCTGTCACCGACAGAAAATTGAGTTACTTTACTGCCTACTTTTACGACTTCACCTGAAAATTCATGTCCTAATACGACGGGAGGAGTTACGGAAGCGGACCCTTTTTCTCCTTTTAAAATATGAATGTCGGTTCCACAAATGCCACAAGCCTTCACTTTTAGCAAAAGTTCATTTTCTCCCAACGGTTCCATTTCTTTTTCTTCAACGCGTATGTCTTCAGTTCCGTAAAAAACGGCAGCTTTCAAAATGGGACACCTCTAGTCATTCCGTTTTGTTTTGTTCTTCTTTCAGCTTTTGATTGTCATACAGCCGGAAGAAGGGATAATACAAAGCCATTGAAATCAATACGTTGACAATTTGCAAGATGGCTCCTGAGATATGGTTTCCTGTTGCTAAAAATCCTCCGATGGGAGCAGGGGTTGTCCAAGGAACCATGATCCCTGCCGTTTTCGCTACCAATCCAAAATCCATTGCAAAATAGGAAACGGTGACAATTACTACAGGGACAAAGATAAATGGAATCATCATGATCGGGTTCATGATTATAGGCAGCCCGAATGTGATGGGTTCATTGATATTAAATATGCCCGGACCGATTACCAATCTTCCCAATTGTTTTAATTGCTTGCTTCGTGATCTGAAGAGCAGCAGTATTGCCAATCCTAAAGTAGTGCCTGAACCGCCGATGGAATAGAAAATATCCATAAATTGAGTATTGACGATATGCGGAATTTCCTTACCCGAAACAAATGCTTGTCTGTTTTCGTCTATTAACGCCAGCCAAACTGGCGACATGATTCCCCAAACGAGCCCTTGGCCGTGGATACCAGTTACCCATAATAATTGAGCGACGATAACGGCAATAATTGCTCCCCAATATGAACCGCCTAAGAGAGACAGGGGTTTGCCAAGAATGACGTAAACAATGTTATGCATATTTTCAAAAGGAGTTGCTTTTAATAATAAACTTAGCATCCACAAAATTAATAAAACGATAAATCCGGGAATCAGGGATGCAAAAGATTTTGCAACTGCGGGAGGGACACCGGCGGGCATTTTAATGATTATATTTTTTTTCACAATATATCGATAGATCTCCGTTGTTATGATTGCCACAATAATAGCAACGAACATGCCCTTGCTGCTGGTAAGATCCAAAGGGATTCCCCGCACTTGATATACTTGGTCGGTGCCTTCCGGGGTAAAAGAGATTTCATACGGTGTTACTAACATAAAAGCGGCAACCGAAGTAACGACAACGGAAAGGGCGTCAAGTTTATAATGTTCGGCCAATCGATACGAAACCCCGACTACAACGAAAACAGCGAGCAAATCGAATGTTACGCCTACAGGCATAAGAAGGCTTGTTTGCCAGTTGGAGCCGAATACATCTTTCATGAACGAGTCGTAACCGGGAATGGGGAAGTAGGCGATAATCAGGAATAAGGAACCGATAATGATCAAGGGAATGGTTAAAACGATACCATCTCTTATCGCTTGCAAATGTCTTTGATTACCGATTTTTACAGCGGTAGGCATGAACTTTTGTTCCAAAAATGATGATAACTTATTCATCCTTTTCCCTCCTTGAATCAAAAAACGTTTGTTTTGATTAGCAGGCACCCGCTAAATCAGAGAATAAAAGGGTATTGCTCAAGTATTATCGTATTATGATAAAGAACGCATTTCTATCCTATATTTTTCCATTTAAAACGGTAAAAGAAGCCATAGAAGATAGAACCAAACAATTATAAAATCAATAAAGTTAAAGCTGATTTTTTAAACTTCGCCAAAGTTCACCTATAGGGAGAAAGGTTTTATTGCGATAGCAACAACGGGGTTGATGGCTGATCTTCGAACGATGTCCGAAATATCGTCCAAAGAGGTCGCAGAGACAAATCATCGGTAATCAATTTTGGGAAAATATCGGGTTGATAGCTGTTCAAGAATGGAAAGGTGAATCAAAGGAAAGCAGAAAAAAGGATGACCCGGTGATGATTGTTCCGGTCATCCTCTACATTTTTTCCTGAAATTTCAATTTGGAACGAATAACCAGCTACAATTGGTAAAGTTTTCATTTTATAATGTTAATAGCAACAATGGTTTTGCTGAAGTTTAAGAAGGAGTTGTGAAAATTTGGAGAATATCGATGTGATTATGGATATCATCGTTCATGCGGGAAATGCCCGGAGCAAAGCAATGAAAGCCATTAAACTGGCCACTGATAAAAAATTGGATGAAGCGAGAGAACTTATCGAGGAAGCCGGCAAGGAATTGGTAAAGGCCCACCAAGTTCAGACAAATCTTATACAGGAAGAAACAAGGGGGAATAAGACGGAAGTAAGCCTCTTTATGGTACATGCGCAGGATCACTTTATGAACGCATTGACGGTAAGAGACTTGGCAATGGAAATCATTCATCTGCATGAAATTATTCAAAAAAATCATTGCTTGGTGAGGGGGAAAGAATTGTGAAAAAAATTTTGCTTGTTTGCGGCGCTGGCATGTCTACTAGTTTGCTGGCAGCGAAAATAGAGGAAGCGGCAAAAAAAAGAGGATTAGAGATTGAAGTTTCTGCAACTGCCGGCGGAGATCTTTCAAGGGAGGCAGAAAATATCGATATCCTTTTGTTAGGTCCGCAGCTAAGCTTTAAAAAAGAAGAATATCTTGAAAAATACGGGAACCGATTTCCCGTTGAAGTCATTCATCCGGATGATTACGGAATGATGAATGGTGAAAAAGTATTGGATTTTGCACTAAAAATTATTGATGGAAAATGACAAGATTGGCGTTTTATGAACAGGAAGAAGAAAAGTTAATCATAGCAAATGCTTGATCGGCGATTTCAAGGCGATCGTCCTTTCACCGAGCGCTTCATTGTAACCGATTTCAATCAATTAATTTAAGACGAAGATATTTTTTTACAATAGTTTCATCTAGAAAAACCATTGTTTTATTCTTCAATGATCAATCATATCCTCCTTTTTAAACAGCTTTTTTATTAGACATGATCGATCAAATGAAAACGGAAATTTATGAGGGAACGGATGCCTGCCGGATGCCAAATGGTCCCAAACTAACAATTCCTGTCATTTTTGAATTCATCATATCCCCCACTCGAACCACCTCCCGTGCCCGGCCGTTTTTCCGATCGTTTTTTCGATTTTTTGGCCGTTGATGAAATAATCGAGATGAAGTTCGCCGTCGGCGATGTTGTTGTATAAATGGAAGACATCCCGTCTTTTCCCGATCGTTTCGATTTCCTTCAACAATCGGATCTTCCCTTCCCGGGGGATTTGATTGGCCACATGGGTATGGAAGAGGCAAAGGGCGGAATCGGCGGGAATTTGGCCGGCGATGCGGGGAAGAAGCGCCACGCCGTCACCTTCGATCAATTGTAAGGCCGCTTCTTTTGCCAGCCGGGAAGCCTTGAAAAATAATTCCCTTCTTTCCTCGTGTTCAGGCCAGATCAAGGCCAAAAGCCACAATTCGTCCTCGGGATCGGACAGATCAAGGATATGCAGATCCAAGCCGATGCGATGGCTGACCGGGGGCGGGTCTTTTTCCATGGCAGGAAAGCTTCCTCCTCGGATTTCCCCGCGGATCCGGACTTCGGAGCTTGCGTTTCCGAAAACTTCGCCCGTTCCGTAGGAATAGCTGTATTGATCCCATAACAGCAGCAGGCCGGCGCTCGTGCCAATTTCGATGCAAGCCAACGGTTTCGCCGCGGTCCGGTAAATATGGCAAAAGGCCGGATACAGATACGCGCAGCGCCCCACTTCATTGGTTTGCACCAATTTCGACTGGAGAAGGGAAATGATTTCCTCCCGGTACGTGCGGCAAAAGTCTTTAAAGGGAAGAAAAGCCTCCTCTTTGTTTCGGGGATTGGCCGTCAGGCTCGGATAGTATTCCCGCAATTCATGACCGCTTCCTTTCAGCAAAAGGTAATGAACCGCTCCGAAAAGCAAATTGGGGACGGGCTGGCCTTTCTTGGCGAACGAACAAAGGGCCAGCAGTTCCCCGTCTTCGGCAATCGCGGGCGATAATTGTTCATAGAGCCCGCTCGAACCTCGGCATTCCTCGGCGGCGAAGCGGCGAAACCGCACGGCCATCATCTCCAAATTCATCGTTCCACGCTCCTGAAAATAGCAATTTTATAAAATTTTCCATTATTATAACATATCCGGCACGGACCTTTTTCCCAACCGCAGACGGATAATCCGGCGGCCGCAAAAAGGAAAACCAATTTTTTCGCCTCATCGGCATTCCCGCCTCCGGCAACAGGAACCAGTCCGCAAGCCCCAATCCTGTATTTTCTTACAAAAGCATTTTTTGCTTAAGATAGTTGAAACAACAATCACCGATTTTGCCATCACACAATGTATAGTGTCCGGACAATAAAAAAAGCTCAAGGAGGACCGATATGTCAAACAACAAATGGATGAATGATTTTTATGACATGGTTGAGGCAGGGGGAACGAGCCGCTTATCCAAACAAACCTTGGCCAATATTCTCGTCATTTTAGCCCTGATTACCCAAGTCGGGATCATTCGCATCCTATTTGAAGAAGCAGAGAAGCTGGAAGAAGCCATTGAAGAGACATTCAAGAAAAAGCATTCCCGCAAACACGATGGCGATAAATGCGAAAAAGACGATAAAGACGATAAAGACGATGATCTGAAAGGCATCACGGAACTTAATAAGTCCGTCGCAGAGGTGCTCGAACAGCTTTGTTGCCTGAAAGAAGCCGTCGTCGATGAATTGAAATTGGGATTTAAATTGCTTGATTAGAGGGGATTGTTTCCCCCCTCTTTTTTCATTTATTTGTGGGAATGGGAATCTTTTATCCTTCAAAAATTGATAAACTGTTGTTGGAATCCGTTGGCCACGGTAACAGTGGGCGATCAGTACATATTCTATTCTGTTATTGTGGATATTTTCAATACAATGGGTAAGATTCGCTGCCGGCAATTTTTAAAAGAGGGTGACGGCGGCAACCATCGCCCTTTAACGGCTCAGGTTTTTTTGATTTCCATGTAAAAAGCCGTTAAAAATTTCCGCACGTTTATTCGGCACTTCGTTGTCTTTTCTCCCGCTTCGAGTTCGTTCATGCGCTTCCGGATTTCGGCAAAATCAAACAGCCGGGGGGCGAAGTGCTCGAACGTGGGGTTCGTGTAGTCGGTGAGCCCGAGGGAGGACAAATGGGTAAAGGCTTGCAGCACGATGCGGCGGATTCGCTGTTCCATCGCGCGGACTTCTTTTTGTACGGCCGGTTTGTCATGACGGGGGCCGTGGGTTTTTTCCACCAGTTCCGTGTATAATTCTTTTAAAGGAGGCAGTTCGTGAACGGTCCGTCCCTGCTTTTCCCGCTCCGCCATCCAGCGCATGATCAGCAATAAATCGGACGCCCCCGCTTCCCCGGCAATGCCCAGCAAAAGAAGGAGATGCTGCGCCTTTTGTTCCAGCGGCGTTTGTCCGGTTTGATGCGAAGGGGAGGTTTCCGCTTCCTGATCCAACGTCTGCAACAGCTGCCGGATCGAGTCGAGGGAGTGGGCGATCGAGAGATGTTCCGCCACCCGCTTCAATACCGCCGCCACTTCGTGGCGGTTGATCGGCTTTTGGATGTACGTATCGACGCCGTGAAGGTATGCCTGCCCGACCATTTCTTTATTTTCCACTTGGGAAATCATGACAAACTGTCCGGTAAACCCTTCCTCTTTTAATTTTTTCATCGTTTGGATGCCGTCGCGTCCAGGCATCAGTAAATCGATCAGCACGACGTCGACGGAATACAATTGGTCCGCAGATACGCCCAAGCCGTCTTCCGCTTGTCCGACGACTTCCCCGAGCCGGTTTTCCGTAATGATTTTTTCCAGCATTTTACGCACGACGGCATCATCCTCAATGAGAAAAAAGCGGAGCGGCATTACTTGCGTTCCTCCTTTCGCAACAGCTGGCCGGTGGGAATGGAAAGGCGGAATATCGTTTGTCCGGGTCTGCTGCTGACAAGCCGGATCTGTCCTTGGAGGCTTTGCACGATGTCCCGCGCATGGGTGAGGCCGATTCCCGTTGACGGGTTCCCGTGAGGATCGTATTTGGTCGTGAAACCGGGATGGAAAATCCAGTCGGCATCTTCCTTCGCGATACCGGTTCCGGAGTCCGTCACCTCAAAGACGAGATCGCTTTGTTTCAATTCCGCCTGCAGATGAATCGTGCCGGCGGACGGAATGGCTTCCACGGCGTTGGCGACTAAATTGTTCAAAACGGAGAGCAGGGCGTAGACGTGATCGGTCGACAAGTCTACCCGGCACGCATGGGTGAACCGGATCTTTTTCCCCAACAGTTCGGCGAATTTTTCGTTCGCGCGCATGACCATGCCGCAAAGTTCGCTGATCGGAAGCCGGCGCCGCAGCGGTTCTTGTCCGATCAATTTCGACAGGCCCGAGAAAATGCGCTGCGCATCCTTTTTTACTTCATGGATATGCTCGGCGATGACGAGGGCGGAATGGGGATCGGCTTTTTTTCCTTCCAAGAGGAGCGAGTACAGGTCATAACTCTTCCGGGTGATTTCTTCCATGTATGCGATCGATTTTTGCAAGTAAAAGGTTTCCTCATACAGCCCCGTATTGATCATCACAAGGCGTTCCAGTTCCTGTTGCCGCGCTTCCCCTATAGCGCGAAGATGCCTGATCATGAAAATATTGTACAGGCCGATGACGCTGAAGCTCCGCAAAATCCCGAACAGCATCATCATCGCCACGTTCTGGTGAGTCAGCGCGAACGGTTCGCCGAAGAAATGGCGGAAAGCGAGTTCGACCGCGTTGGAAGTGAAATCCAAAGCGGCGCCAAGAAACCCGGCGCGAATCGGCCAGTCCATGTAACGGCGGAAGTTGATGATTTTGGCAAGCAACGCGAAGCTCATGTAATAAAAAGCGGCCGGCAGATGGACAGGGAGGCTGCCGGCGAAGGTTTCCCCCGTCAGCATGTCCAGGGCGATGCGGAATCCGGTCACGAAAAATCCTGTACAAACGCCGATAAAAATCGGCGAAATCGTCGTGAAGGAAATGAGTCCGAAAAAAAATACGGCGCTGCCCAATGAAAAGCGGAACGAATTATTGAACGGCGTTACTTTCATTTCCCCGAAAAATGCGGCAGCCAAGATCAGAAACACCGCGCCCAAAAACGGCTCACGCGTCGTTTTCCCCTTTGTCACACATCTTTCACCATCCCCTTTCTATTATATAACAGATGGGCGGTGAATTTTTATAATTAATTTTTCTGGAAGAAATTGCCGCTTTAGCGCTGTTTATATTCAAGCCTTCTGGAAACGAGGGACAGGGAATAATTGACGGCAAAATACATGAACGCGACGAGGAGAAAAATCGGGATCACGTAATTGACACTCCTCCCGTTAATGATTTGCGCGTGGTTCATCAGCTCCGGAAGCGAGATAACGATCGCCAGCGACGTGTCTTTCAGCAAGGAAATGAATTGGCTGACGATCGGCGGCACCATGCGGCGCAATGCTTGCGGCAAGACGATATGCCATAGCGTTTGGATATAGGAGAGGCCGGATGAGCGCGCCGCTTCGATCTGTCCTTTGTCGATCGAGTTCAATCCTCCGCGGACGATTTCCGACAGCATCGCCGATTCGAACACGACGAGGGCGGCAATGGCCGCGTAAAATTTGTCAAGCTTTAATCCCACTTCCGGCAGCGCGAAATAGGTAAAGAAAATAATCAAAAGAAGCGGAAGATTGCGGATCGTTTCGACGATGACGGCGAAAAGCTGGGAAACGCCGGGGATTTTTGTGTAGCGGATCACTCCGATGATGATCCCGAAGATGAAACTAAAAAATATGGAAATAAACGCAACTTCCAATGTCACCAAAAATCCTTCCAGCAAAAATGCGAGATGCGCCGGGGAGTATGCGCCGATAAAGTCCATCTGTCCTTCCCTCCTCGTATTATCGGCTTTTGGCCAGGCGCCGTTCCAAATATCCGACGCCGAGGCTGAGCGGGATCGTCAGGACAAGGTAAAACAATGCGACGAAAATGTAAACGTCAAAGGTAACAAACGTATCCGACGAGATTAAATCGCCGAAATACATGAGGTCCAGCCCGGCAATGACGCCTAAAACGGACGAGTTTTTCACGAGATTAAGAAATTGGTTGCCGAGCGGCGGAATGACGATTTTGATCGCCTGCGGCAAGACGATATGGCGCATCGTCTGCAAATAGGTCAATCCGGACGAGCGTGCCGCCTCCGTCTGCCCTTTCGGAACGGCAAGGATTCCCGACCGGATGACTTCGGCGATAAAAGAGGCGGTGTAGACCATCAAGCCTAACGTGCCCGCAGTAAACGGATCAAAGCGGATGCCGATGGCGGGCAGACCGACAAAAAAGAAGAAAACGATTAAAACGAGGGGAATGTTGCGGATGAATTCCACATAGGCCGCTCCCAGCCAGTTCAGCGGCCGGATCGGCGCAATCCGGAAAATGGCGATGATGATGCCGATGATCAGGCTTCCGATGAGGGCAAGGACGCTGGCCTTTAACGTATTGGCAAACCCTTGCATGTACATGTCCCAATGCTCGAGCAAAATCGAAAATCGGAGCACGCTGCTTCCACCTCTTTCCTGTCTGAAGATGAAACAGATGAGCGAAAACATGCGCCGCCCATCTGTTCTTTCCATTTATTCCTGCGGTTTTTTCCCGATCCATTTTTCATAGATCCTGTCGTACTCGCCGTTTTCTCTGATTTCCTTTAAGTATTCGTTGATGACCTGCAATAATTCCGTATTCCCTTTGCGGACGGCGATGCCGTAGGGTTCTTCGGTAAAGGTTTCGTCAAGGACGCGATAGTTCGGGTCTTGTTTGGCCATCCCCATAAGCAGCGCGTTATCCGTCGTGAGGGCGTCGCCTTGTCCCGATCTTAGCGCCGTGAACGCCTCGGCGTAGTTTTCAAACTCCAATACATTCACGTCCGGCGCCGCTTTGCGGATGTTTTGCGCGGAGGTCGAACCTTTTGCCGTCAGTACGGTCATTCCTTTTTTCAAATCTTTCACGCTGTTGATCTTGCTGTCTTTTTTGACGAGCAGCGATTGGCCGGCCATGAAATACACATCGGAGAAATCGACTTCCTTTTTCCGCTCTTCGGTGATCGTCATCGTCGCGATGATCGCGTCGATATCGCCGTTGTTCAGCATCGGAATCCGCGTTTTGGATGTCACTTCTTTTAGTTCGATTTTGTTTTCGTCCCCGAGAATTTTTTTCGCCAACCCTTTGGCGATATCGATATCAAATCCTTCCACTTCACCGGTTTCCGGATTTTTTAAACCGAACAGGTTCAAATCATATTTGACGCCGACAATCAGTTTGCCGCGCTGTTTGATGGCTTCCAGCGCGTCGGTTTCCGCCGATTTTCCCCCGTTCCCGTTGGTCTTTGACGATTCGCCGCCGCAGCCGGCCAAGGCGATGCCCAATAGCGCGGCAAGGGCAAGGGCGGCCCAAAATTTCCAAAAGGATTTGATTTTCATAATAAAACCTCCTCGTTAATGGTTAAGAATGCGGCCCAAAAATAAAATTGAAGGCCGAAGGCGTGCCGCCTGCTTTGATTAATGGTTGAAAATACGGCTTCCCGGCAAAACAGGAGAAGGGACGAATCGATGACCTGCTTTGATTAATGGTTGAGAATACGGCCCAAAAATACTTTGGCGCGCTCTTCTTTCGGATTGGAGAAAAATTCCTCCGGAGGGGCTTCTTCCAAAATGCGCCCCTGATCGATAAAGACGATGCGGTCCGCGACCTCACGGGCGAATCCCATTTCGTGGGTGACGACGACCATCGTCATTCCCTCTTTGGCCAATTGTTTCATGACATCGAGCACTTCGCCGATCGTTTCCGGGTCAAGGGCCGACGTCGGCTCGTCAAATAACATGATTTTCGGTTTCATCGCCAATCCTCGGGCGATCGCGACCCGCTGCTGCTGCCCGCCGGACAATTCGGACGGATAGGCGTTGGCTTTCTCCGGGATTCCGACTTTCTCCAGGTAGTACATGGCCGTTTCTTTCGCCTCTTTTTCCGGGATGCGGAGCACTTTCCGCGGCGCCAGCGTAATATTTTGCAGGACCGTCATATGCGGGTACAAATTGAAATGTTGGAAAACCATGCCGATATTGCGCCGCAGCCGGTTGATGTCGACCTTTTTGTCATTGACTTTCACATTGTCGACGATGAGTTCCCCGCTTGTAATCGTTTCCAATCGGTTGATGCAGCGGACGAGCGTGCTTTTTCCCGAACCGGACGGGCCGATGATGACGACGACTTCCCCTTGATGGATGGTTAAGTTGATATCTTTCAGCACGTGGAAATCGCCATAGTATTTGTTCACTTGATGAAAATAGATCAACAAACCTCCCCCCATTCGAAAATGTGTATCTTTTCTAAATTTATTGTAAATACCGCCTACCGAAAACGACGAAAACCAACGGAAATCTACTGAATCGCCATCGGATTCCGCAGGATGTTTATCTTTTTCTGCCCGGCCGCCGCGGGTATTGGGTGGAATCGGCGCCGGATGAAAGGAAGAGGGGAGGCTCATATTGGGTGGAATGGGAGACGGATAAAAGAAAGGGGGGAGGCTCGCAGGGCCAAAAACCGCGAGGGTCCTGCTGCAAGCCGACGGTTCCCGGCAAGAAAGGAAAAGGCCCGTGCCCAAGGGTGCTCCGCCCGGCAGCGATCAAAGGTTCGGTGACCGCCGGGCGGAATCGTTTTCCGGCGGAACATGGCGGAAGCGGACAGGCATTTTTCCCCCGCAAGGGACATAAACTTATAGGTATCAATGCGTGATAGCGGCGAAAATGAAAAAGCATGGGGTGGTACCTGTGAGGATTCTTGACAAGATTGCCCAGGCGCGTATGGAAGAAGAAAAATTAAAATGGGAAGGAACCTTTGCCGAATATTTGGAGCTGTTAAAGGAAAAGCCGTGGATTGCCCAATCGGCCCATGCCAGAATATACAACATGATCAAAGATGCGGGCGTGGAAGAGGATGAGAACGGGAGGAAAAGGTACAAATTTTTCAGCGGCCATCTCTTCGGGCTGGAAGAGGCGCTGGAACGGCTGGTCGAAGAATATTTTCATCCGGCGGCCAAACGTTTGGATGTGCGCAAGCGGATCCTCCTGCTGATGGGGCCGGTCAGCGGCGGCAAATCCACATTGGTAAATTTGCTGAAGCGGGGCTTGGAAGCTTATACCCGGACGGAGAAAGGGGCGGTCTACGCCATCAAGGATTGTCCGATGCATGAAGATCCCCTCCACTTGATTCCGAACCATCTGCGGGAGGATTTTTATCAGGAGTTCGGGATCCGGATTGAAGGCAACCTGTCCCCTTTGAACATGATGCGGCTGGAACAGGAATTCGGCGGGAGAATCGAAGAAGTACCGGTGGAGCGGATCTTTTTTTCCGAAGACCGCCGCGTCGGCATCGGCACCTTCAGCCCGTCCGATCCGAAATCCCAGGACATCGCCGATTTAACGGGAAGCATCGACTTTTCCACGATCGCCCGATACGGCTCCGAATCCGATCCGCGCGCCTACCGTTTCGACGGGGAACTGAACAAGGCGAACCGGGGCCTGATGGAATTTCAGGAGATGCTGAAAAGCGATGAAAAATTTTTATGGCATCTGCTTTCCCTCACCCAGGAAGGGAATTTTAAAGCGGGGCGGTTTGCCCTGATTTCCGCCGATGAGATGATCATCGCCCATACGAACGAAACGGAGTACCGTTCCTTCATTGCCAATAAGAAAAACGAGGCCCTTCACTCCCGGATTATCGTCATGCCGATCCCCTATAATTTGAAGGTAAGCGAAGAAGAAAAGATCTATGAAAAAATGATCAAGGAGAGCGACGCCGCCGATGTCCATATCGCTCCCCACACGTTGAGGATCGCCGCCATGTTCACCGTTCTGACCCGGCTGAGGGAACCGAAACGGGGGGATATGGACCTGATCAAGAAAATGCGGCTGTATGACGGGGAAATGGTGGAGGGATTCAGCCAGGCGGACGCGGACGAACTCAAAAAAGAATTCGCCGATGAAGGCATGAGCGGCATCGATCCCCGCTATGTCATCAACCGGATTTCGTCCGCCATTATCCGGAAGGGGGTCCCCTCCATCAACGCCTTGGATGTGCTCCGGTCGCTGAAGGACGGCCTGGATCAGCATCCTTCCATCACCCCCGAACTGAAGGAAAAATATTTGAATTTCATCTCCCTCGTCCGGAGGGAATACGATGAAATCGCCAAAAAAGAAGTCCAAAAGGCCTTTGTCTACTCCTACGAGGAATCGGCGAAAACCTTGATGGAAAATTATTTGGACAATGTGGAGGCATACTGCAACCGGACGAAATTGCGGGATCCGCTGACGGGCGAGGAAATCAACCCCGACGAAAAACTGATGCGGTCGATCGAAGAGCAGATCGGCATTTCCGAGAACGCGAAAAAGGCGTTCCGGGAAGAAATCCTGATCCGCATTTCCGCCTATGCGCGAAAGGGGAAAAAATTCGACTACAACAGCCATGACCGGCTGCGGGAGGCGATCCAGAAAAAACTGTTCGCCGATCTGAAGGATATCGTGAAGATCACCACCTCGACGAAAACCCCCGACGAGCAGCAGCTGAAGAAGATCAATGAAGTCATCGCCCGCCTCATCGACGAATACGGATACAACTCGATTTCCGCCAATGAATTGTTGAAATATGTCGGCAGCTTGTTAAACCGTTAACGGGTTCGCCTGTCATTCTCTCATTTTTTGCCGAAGTAAAATGGCCGTTTTTCGTATGCAGGGTTCCCGTACGATTGTTCACTTCATCCAGATAAATCCACAGTTTCAAAATGCGGTATGCAGGGTTTCCCCTACGCCTGTTCACACGCCCAATTTTTGCCTTGCGCCGGAAATTACCGGACGTTAACGGAATCGCACAGGAATGCGGGGGCGTGCCGGCGCCTTTCACGGTCTTACTCTTGATAATGCGAAAATACGCTTCACAATAATCCTTTCATGGAAAAAGCTGCTCCTTTTCCCGCTTCCGGGGATCATCGGAGCAGCTTCCCGCCTTCCGTTCATGTTCCCTTTCCATTTTGATCGGCACCGCCGTTTTCTTCTTTGGCGACGACGGCGATCGTGCATCGGGAAATGCAGATCAATCGGCCCGTTTCGTCGGTGATGCGGATTTCCCAAACTTGGCTGCGCCGGCCGTGATGAAGGATTTTTCCTTCCGCGGTGACCTTCCCGTCCCTTTTTGGGCGGATATGGTTGGCGTTAATTTCCATGCCGAAACAAATTTCGTTTTCCGGATCGATGAGCTGGTGGGCGCCCACGCTCGCCACCGTTTCCGCCAGGGCGACGGAGGCCCCGCCGTGCAAATAGCCGAAGGGTTGGCGGGTCCGTTCGTCCACCGGCATGCTGGCACGCACGTAACCCTCATCCAACACTTCCAGCTCAATCCCTAACGCATCCATTAATGTCAAGCCTCTCCCCCCTTTTTCTATAGCCTTAATTCAAGAAAAAAGGGGAAAATCCTTTAAGTCCGGAAAATTTTGTTCAAAAACTGCCGAACAACAATTTTTTCCTTTCCCTTTCCCGCTTTTCTCTCTTCGAGCCCCAAAGGAGCAGCAAAAAGGCGGCGGCCAAAATGCCGCTCGTGATAAAAAAGACGGAGGAAATGCCGATATACCCGGAAATCACCCCGCCCGTCACAGGGCCGATGACGTTTCCGAGGAAGCGGAAACTGACCTGGTAGCCCTGGATTTCCCCCTGCACTTCCAAGGGAGCCACCAGGCGGACATAGGCCGTCGTGCACGGGATGATGCCGCCCATGCACATGCCGTAGAAAAAGCGCAAAATGACGAGCTGCCATAAGGAATGGACGAAGGCCATGGGCAGAAACAGGATGGCGCCGGCCACCAACAAAAACTGAATGACCTTTTCATGGCCGATATGGTCGCCCAATCTTCCCCATTGGCGGGTCGCCAGCAGGTTGCCGAAACCGGAGGCGGAAAAGGCCATCCCCGCCAAAAACGCCACGTTTTCCGCATGGGTGAGCTTATTCACATAAAGCGCCAGCAACGGTTGGATGGTGAAATTGGCCATTTGGACGGAAAAGGTGATCAGCATCATCGACAGCAGGACCTTTTTATGGAAGATGAACGAGATAACTTCTTTCCCGGTATAGGTTTTTTCCCTTTTCGCTTTTTCCGGCCGCTTCTTCTCTTTCACGCCGAAAAGGACGACCAATGTGGCGATGAAGATGACGACGGATGTGTAAACAAAGGTATATTGAAATCCGAAATGATCGGCCATCATTCCGCCGATTAACGGCCCGAACAAACTTCCCGTCACGTTCCCCGTCTGCAAAGTCCCGAGGACTTCACCGACGATTTTTTTCGGCGTCTGGGCGGCGATGAGGGCGAGGGAGGTGGGAATGAATCCCGTCACGGCGCCCATAAACAGCCGCAGGAGAAACAATTGGTGGACCGAATGCATAAATCCCATGAAAAAGATGCTGACCGCTATGCCCGTCCCCGTTATCAGCAAAATCGGTTTATAGCCGTATTTGTCGCCGATGCGTCCCCAGAACGGAGAGAAGAGGAAGGCGGTGATAAAGGTTACGCTGAAGACAAAACCTGCCCATTTTTGCACATACTCTTCGCTGAAATTTCCCATCGTCTCAATGTACAGGGAAAGAAAGGGCATGATCATGGTGGTGCTGGAGGCCACTAAAAAATTCGCGACCCACAAAATGGACAAGTTTCGTTTCGAAGGAGAAATTTCCATCACCTTCTTTAAATATTTCGTTTCTCTAAATATTATAATATATGAAATGGAAACGGAAAAGGGGAGGGCGAGTCGTCGAGGGGGAGGGCATTCCGGTCCGCGGCGCGGCGGGCCTTCCGCCCGAGCCGGATGGAAATCGGCCGGCGTACGGCGGAGCAAAAGAGTGGGGCTTGCCGGTTTTTCGGTAAAGGGATTCCGAAAAAATGGAGATTGATCGTTTCACGGGGGAATTCTGCCCCGGGTCAAACTGCCCGATCCCGAAAAAATGGGGATTGATCGTCTCTGGAGAGATCCCGAAAGAAGGGCTCGTCCCTTTTCGGAACAGTTTCCGTTCGTATTGTCCGGAGGGGAAAGACATGCGGAAGACAACGGATTCTGCGGAAAAGGCCGTTCGGTCATAGGGGGAAAAAGCGGACAGTCATACTTTTAAGATTGGGAGGAGTTCCCATCGGCGTTCAAGGGACTTTGCCCCGAACCTGCTGCAAGGGTCCGATAATTTGAACCCTTTCACACCGGCATTCGCGCGGTTCTCGCCTCCCGGTTCCGGCCATGCTTTTCGGACCGGGAAGTCCGTTTCAATTCCGCGGGGGATGGCCAATCCTGTCCCGGTATCGGGTGTCCGGCAAAAAGGCCCGGATTTTGGACACACCGTATCGGATGATGGACACTGAAAAGGATGATGGACAATTTTCATTTGATGTTGGACGTTTTTTCCGGGATGATGGTTATTCTTTCTTTTATGATGAACAAAGTTTTTTTCATGATGAACGTACTTTTTCATATGTCGGACAAATCGTCGCGAATGTCGGACAGTGAACGGCGGTGTTGGACAATTTTTTTTAGATAATCAACATTCCGGTTGGGATGTTGGACAATCCGTCTTCTTATCAAAGATAAATGTTGAACATTTTTGCCATGATGTTGGACATATCGAATGGCTGATTGAATTTTTTCCAAAAATGTTGAATGTTTTTCCCCAGACGTTGAACGATCCGGCCGCGATGAAAGAACCGGTTGTCGGCCAGGGCCGCCGAATGTTGGTCAGATCAATATGGATTTTGAAATTGAAGGGGACGGAAATTGTTGAAAAAATAGGTTTCTCTTCAACACCGCAAACCCGGCCTGAAAATTTTCCGCCAAACGGGGCAATATTTCCCCCCGGTCTTCGGCAGAAACCGGTCCGGTTGCCCATCCATGTATTTCTTGTTTCTTTATAGTAAAATAGCATTGGGTTGGTTTTGCAAAACCGGTTTGCCGAGGCAGGGTGGAACGGTATCTGCCGCCGCGGAAATCCCGCAGATGTTCTTTCCATTTTTCCGCAAGTGTCGGGCGGAGATTGGAACGGACCGGGAAGATTGCCGGTACGGAAGGGGAAACGGCCCGATTTCGGCCTGCCGTCTCCGATTGGCAAAGAAGATTGCCGGAAAGGATGTTGGCGATGGATTGGATTCTTGCCTTATTTCTCTATTTCCCCGAGGATAAAAGGGAATATATCCCCGCCGCCATCTCCTTCTCCATCTTTTTTATCGCTTGCGTTTTCACTTTCCTGTGGATCGTCCGTTATTCCAAAAAAGAAGAGGAGAAGGCGAAACATTTGGAAGAACAGGTGAAGAAATGGCAAGGGGAAGATAAGAAGGGTTGATGAAAGGGCGGGATCTCATTTGCGACGGTTCTTGATCCGGATCGATTGTTCCTTTGATCCCGCTTCTTGGCGGCTTGGGACAAGATTTGATTCGCTTTTTTCCAAAAACCGCGGATGGATGGAATGGAAAGAGGAACGGTTTCTGCCCTTTTCCCGGAAACGTTGATTCCGTCTGCGATAGCGGCACCCTTTCTAGCCGCTCCGGCGGCCGTTTCTCCGAAAAACATGATATCGCCGAAAGGGCTGTTTTTATTTGGATGATTCCTTGATCGGGGGATCATCCTTTTTTATTTGGCGGGACATTCCCGGATCCGGGCCAATTGTGGAGGGAAAAATCCTTCAGGTATTAAAATTCCGAAAATAATCTATTTTTAAAAAATATGATTGGATTTTTTTGTAAATTCGGCGGTTTCCTGGGAAAAACAAGATCGGCCGTTTGTCCGAGGGATCCTGAAGTGAACGCCAAGCGGTTTTCCGCGAAAAACCCAGGACGGAAAGTTTATGCGGGGGAATTCCGTCGCCGGCGGCCGAGGTTCCCCGCAAAACGCAACCCCTGTAAAGCGGCGGAAGGAGCGCGCTTTACAGGGGTTTTTTGCGTATGTCGACCGGATGGGGCGTGGGGCCGGAAAAACCCCGGAACAGCCGCAAGGGTTGTCCGGTGCATGCGACCATATGTATCAGGTCCGGAAAGTTTCCCGAATAACCGCAAGGCGCTGTTTGGTGCTCGCGGCGGGACCGGCATCGGGCCGCAGAGCTTCCGGATGAATGCGATGTTTTATCCGGCCATGCAAACATCCGGACGCCGGGCAGGCGGATTGGAGAGTTTCGTCTCCCCGCGGAAGGCGGATATGCAAGGAACCGCCGATCTGCCGCCGTGCTTTTTTGAATAGGAGACGGACGAAGAAAGAAAGGTTCTGAACCGGATCAGTTGCACATATTGGAAGCGAAGAAAGGCGATCGTTATGAACGAACGACAACAGGAAGCAGAAACCCCTGCCAATTCCTGCTGTTGTAATTTTTCGACCGTTATGAACGAACAACGGGGAACCGGCCAAATTGCGGAAACGCCGGATCATGCACGCGTGCGGATCGCGGCCAGCCATTGGCGAAAATCCCGCTTTTGACATGAGGGATTTTTCCGCAAGCGGCCGTGATTTCCTTTTTTGCGGCGGATTCGAACCGTTACGAGAACGCCCGTTTGAACCGCTGCAATCCTTCCTCCAGCATCGGCCTCGGGCAGGCGATGTTCATCCGCAGGAATCCGTCGCCCTCCTCGCCGAATTTTTTCCCCGGTTCCAACAGGATTTTTCCTTTTTCGATCAAAGCCTTCATCAATTGTTCCTCGGGAAGCTGCAATTCCCGGCAATCGAGCCAGAGCAGATAGGTGCCTTCCGGAACGACCGGCCGAATCGCCGCTAGCTCCGTTTTTAGAAATTCAATGGACATCCTCACGTTTTCTTTCAAGTAAGAAAGCAGTTCCTCCAGCCATTTTTCCCCGTGTTGATAGGCGGCCTCCATGGCGATGTTGGCAAAAAGATTGGGACCGTGGAAAGCGATTTTCTGCTGCTCCCTTTTCACCTTTTTCCGGATGTCCCGGTCGGCGATGACCATAAATGAGGCCTGCAG
>Ga0066870_100252_pt1 | contig 29509 bp, 27 predicted proteins | sample CeladaPassage60A_FD_62237 | JGI IMG/M metagenome (GOLD analysis project Ga0066870, IMG submission 62237) | Cellulose-adapted microbial communities from the Joint BioEnergy Institute, USA - Passage3 60A | ecosystem: Engineered > Bioreactor > Continuous culture > Unclassified | place: USA... | reverse complement strand
CGCTGCACGCGATGCCCGCCCGATTCGAACTTCAACCGCCCATAGACCCCTTCGCCGCGAACGTGGGCGATGAGCTCTTTATATCCCCCCAAATCGGATTCGCTCGCCGAGACGATCTCGACCTGCCAGCCTTGCGCTTCCGCGTAGCGGGCGTACATTCGGAAAAGATCGGCAGCAAAGAGCGCAGCCTCTTCACCCCCCGTCCCCGCGCGAATCTCGAGGTAGACGTCGCGCGCATCGAGGGGATCCACGGGCACCAACGCTTCGGCTAGCTGCGCTTCGAGCCGTTCGCGCTCCGCGTTGAGCGCGGCCAACTCTTCTCGCGCCAGCGCGGCAAGCTCCGGGTCGTCGCCGCTTGCGGCCAACTTTTCCGTCGTGGCGATCTCGTCGGTAAGGGCCTGGTAGCGTTGCCACAGTGCCACCGGTTCTTCCAACTGCGCCCGCTGCTGCATGAGCGCGCGGAGCCGCTCGGGATTGGCCGCGGTTTCCGGATCGCTCAACACCCGGTCGAGCTCGTCGAGCGCATCAGCCATGCGTTGGAAGCGTTCGATCCACGACGCCTTCATCGTTGCGTCTTCTCCCAACCAAAGAGTTGTGGCGCCCAGCGGCTCAACGCCTGGCGTGCTTCTGGTGGAGCTTGCCGAAAAAAGGTGGTTGGCGCATGCAACCATTTGTTCGTCAGCGCGTGGGTGAGCGCCGCGATCACCGCTTCCGGATCCCCGCCCGCCCGCAATTTCGCCAATGCCCGCTCGCGTTCTGCGGTGGCGATCGTCTCTGCGTGGGTGCGCAACTGGCGAATGAGCGGCACCATCTCTTGCGCGCTCACCCACTGGGCAAACTCGGCCAGGCGGGCGTCGATGATCGCTTCGGCGTCCCGAACCGCCTGCGCGCGGCTTTCCCGTCCCTCCTGCACGATTTGCGCCAGATCGTCGACCGCGTAGAGGAAGACGTCCTGCAGCGCGCCCACTTCCGGCTCGATGTCGCGCGGCACCGCGAGGTCGACCATCACGAATGGACGGTGGCGCCGCTGCTTGAGCGCCCGCTCGACCATCCCCAACCCGATCAACGGCAACGGGCTGGCGGTACTGGCGACGACCGTATCGAACTCCGGCAACAGTTCGGGCAACCGATCGAGCGGATGCGCCTCGGCGGCAAAACGAGCAGCCAGTTGCTCGGCCCGCGCCACCGTCCGGTTCACGATCGCGATCCGCTGCGGCTGCCCTGCGGCGAAATGGGCGACGCACGTTTCGATCATCTCCCCTGCACCGACGAAGAGCACCCGCTGCTCCGCCACCGGCCCGAAAACCCGTTGGGAAAGGCGAACAGCGGCGGCGGCCATCGAGACGACGTTGGCACCGATCGCGGTTTGGCTGCGCACCTCTTTCGCGACCGAAAGCGCCATCTGCATCACGGTCTGGACGTGCTTGCCGAGCGTCCCCGCCGCTTTCGCAAGACGCAGCGCCTCTTTGAATTGCCCGACGATCTGGGTCTCGCCCAGGACCATCGAATCGAGGCCCGAAGCGACACGAAAGAGGTGTCGCACCCCTTCGCTATCCCGATGAATGAAGAGGTGGGGTGTGACCTGCGCCAGATCGGCGTGGCGGTGGGCACAGAGCCACGCGAAGACCGCGTGCGGGTCGCTCGCCGCGACGTAACATTCGGTTCGGTTGCACGTCGATAAGAGCGCCGCTTCGTGAACGCCGATCCCCGCAGCGACGAGCGCGCGCAACAGCTCGGGTAGCTCGGACGGAGCAACCGCAAGTTGTTCACGCACCGGCACCGGCGCAGAGTGGTGGTTGAGGCCAATCGCGAAAAAGGGCATGGGGCGCATTATAGCGAATCGCCAAGCGGCTCCCGTTGTTCGAACCCGACAACCCCATTACAATCGGTTCATGCGCATTTTGATCGTCGAAGACGACCCGGTGATCGCCGAAGGGTTGGCGCGGGCACTCAAACGCGCGGGATACGCCATCGACCTCGTCGCCGACGGCTCCGCTGCCGATGCTGCCCTGGCCGCGACCGAATTCGATTGCGTGATCCGCGACCTCGGATTGCCGAAATTACCCGGAATCGAGGTCCTCAAACGGTTGCGCGCGCGGCAAAACACCACCCCGGTCCTCATCCTGACCGCCCAAGACGGCATCGAAGACCGCGTACGCGGGCTCGACGCGGGCGCCGACGACTACCTCACGAAACCGTTCGACCTGCGCGAACTCGAAGCGCGCGTGCGTGCGCTCACGCGCCGCGGCGCCGCGGCACCCACCCGAGTCAAAGTGGGGCGGCTCACGTTCGACACCGGCGCCCGCCGCGCCTATCTCGACGACGAACCGCTCGAACTCTCGGCACGAGAGCTGGCGATTCTGGAATACCTCCTGTTGCGTCCCGGGCGGTTGGTTAGCAAAGAGCAGCTCCTGGAGCACCTCTGCGGCTGGCACGAAGAGGTCTCGACCAACGCGATCGAAGTCTACCTCCATCGGTTGCGCAAAAAGATCGACGGCAGCGGTGCGGTGATCCGGACCGTACGCGGCGTTGGCTATTGTCTCGACAGCGACCATGCCGTTTCTGATTCCTAAACGACGCACCGAACCCAACTCGCTCTTCGGTGAGATTCTCGACTGGATGCTCGCGCCGCTGCTCCTCTTGTGGCCGATCACCATCTTCATCACCTATCAGATCGCCACGGAGATCGCCCACCGGCCGTACGATCAGGCCCTTGCCGAACGCGCCCGTTTCTTGATGCGTTTCGTCCTCTTTGCCGACGGAAAACCCAGTTTCACCTTGCCAGCACCGGCGCAATGGATCTTGCATGCGGGCACCAACGCCACGCTCTACTACGAAGTCCGTACCCCGGAAGCCCGCCTTGCGGGCAACGCGCAACTGCCTACCCCCTCGTGGCTGGCCGACATCGACGTGCGCTTCCAAGACATCGACTACCACGGCGAACCGTTGCGGCTGGCCACCTTGGTAGAACGCAAACACCACGACGGCGGGCAGACACTCGTCGCGGTACAGGTCGCGGAAACGGTAAAACAGCGCCAGGCGCTCGTCACCGAGGTGATCACCGGCGTGATGATGCCGCAATTCATCGTGATCCCGATCGCCGTCGTGCTGGTGTGGTTCGGCCTCACCAAAGGACTCGCACCGCTCAGGCGCCTGCAGGCACACCTGACCCGGCGTCGCCCAACGGACCTTTCGCCGATCGACCTGGAGCGGGTACCCGAAGAGATTCGCCCGCTCATCGAAGCGTTCAACCGCCTGATGGCGCGCCTCGAGGAAAACTTGGCGGCGCAACGCCGCTTCATTGCCGATGCGGCGCACCAAATGCGGACCCCGATCACGGGGCTCAAAATGCAAGCAGAACTCGCCCGGGAAGCCGAAACCCCGGAAGAGCTGCGTGCCGACCTCGAAAAGATCATCGCCGCTGCGGAGCGCACCGCCCGCCTCATCAACCAATTGCTGACGCTTGCCCGCACCGAATCGAGCTCGGAACAGGTCCACCGCTTCCAACCCACCGACTTGGTGGCGTTGCTGCGTGAGGTCGTTGCCGATCTCTACCCGAAAGCGCACCGCAAACGGATCGCATTGGCGCTGGAAGAAGGACAGACCCCGTGCACCATCGACGCCAATGCGCTCATGCTCGGGGAGCTCTTCAAGAACGTGATCGACAACGCGATCACCTATACGCCACCCGGCGGCGACGTGACGATCCGCGTCTGGCAGGAGGGCGCAACGATCCATGTCGCCGTCGACGACACCGGCCCGGGCATCCCACCGGAGGCGCGCGCGCGCGTCTTCGAACCTTTCTTCCGGCTTCTGGATTCGGAGCGATTGGGCGAGGGTTCTGGCTTGGGCCTTGCGATCGCACGCGAAATCGCCGAACAGCACCAAGCCACGATCACGATCACCGAGCCACCCTTCGGGCGCGGCACCCGGGTACGCGTCACTTTTCCTTGCGGTTCGCTACAATAAAATCTGGCGACAACACAGTATCCCATCCCCCACCCAAGGAGAGAGCAATGGTCGCGCTCAACACCCCCGTTTGTGATTTTGGCTGGAAAGCGGTCGACTTCGACCTCATCGGCGTCGATGGCAAACGCTACACGCTGGCCGACGTGCGCGGCGAAAACGGTCTGCTCGTGATGTTTATCTGCAACCACTGTCCCTACGTCAAAGCGGTGCTCGACCGGATCATCCGAGACGCACGCGAGCTCCAGGCCTACGGCATCGGTTCGGTGGCGATCATGAGCAACGACCCGGCCGACTACCCGGAGGACTCGTTCGAAAACATGCAACGCATCGCCCGGGAAAAGAATTTCCCGTTTCCCTATCTCTGGGACGAAACGCAGGAAGTGGCAAAAGCCTACAGCGCGGTCTGCACCCCGGACTTTTTCGGCTTCAACAAAGACCTCGAACTGCAATACCGCGGACGACTCGACGCCTCGGGGCGGCAACCCGCACCACCCGATGCGCGCCGCGAACTCTTCGAAGCGATGGTCCAGATCGCCCAAACCGGACAAGGGCCGCGTGACCAGACCCCATCGATCGGCTGCTCGATCAAATGGCGCGAACCGCAGTGAATGTTTCAGCAAACGGCTTAGCCGCGACCACGGCGCCGCGGCCACCGCGTATCGTCGTCGTGAGCGGCGTCTCCGGTGCCGGCAAGACGGTGGCGCTGCGCGCGCTCGAAGACAGCGGTTTCATCGCGCTCGACAACTTGCCGGTTCCGTTCCTCGTTCCGGTGGTGACCCACATCCTCCACCACGAGCTCGCTACCCCTTCGGCGGAGCGGCGGGAAGGGATCGCAGTCGCGGTCGACATCCGCAGCGGCAACCTCGACGCGCTCCCCGAAGCGCTCGCCGAACTGACGCAGCGCACCGGTATCGCCCCAGACGCGCTCTTTCTCGACGCACGCGACGACGTGTTGCTTGCCCGCTTTTCGGAAACCCGCCGTGCGCATCCGCTCGCCACGGGCACGATGACCGTCGAAGAAGCGATCGCACGCGAACGGCATCGTCTGGAACCCATCGCGCAAGCCGCCCAACGCCTCGACACCAGTCACCTCTCCGCGCAACAGTTGCGCCGATATCTGCGGGAATGGCTACTCCCCGACGGCGCCCCGCGCGCGCCGATCACCCTTACCTTCGAATCGTTCGCGTTCAAACAAGGCGTGCCGCTCGACGCCGATCTGCTCTTCGACGCCCGCTGTCTCCCCAACCCCTATTACGATCCGACACTGCGCCCGCTCACGGGGTGCGATGCACCGGTTCAGGCGTTTCTTGCCGCGCAGCCTTTGGTCACCCGGATGGAAGCGGATATTGCGGATTTCATCACCCGCTGGCTTCCCTATTACACCGCAGAACAGCGCAGCTACCTCACCGTCGCGATCGGGTGCACAGGGGGACAACATCGCTCGGTCTACCTCGTCGAACGCCTAGCCGCTCGGTTCATCCCATCGGCACGGGTACTGGTCCGCCACCGTGCGCTCCACGAAAAAGCCCCTTGCGGGGAATCCCGCAAGGGGCAAACGCAACGAGAATGAACTCTGCTCGCTGCAGAGGAGGAATCAGAAGCGGTAGCCGCTTTCCCCGTGCGCCACGATATCGAGCCCTTCGCGCTCCTCTTCTTCCGCGACGCGCAAACCACCCGTAAGCGCCGCCGCGATTTTGTACGCAACGAACGAGACCACGCCGGACCAAACCAATGTGACGATTACCCCTTTGGCCTGGATTACGAGTTGCGACGCAATCGAAAAATCGGCGCTACCGGTACCACCCAGCGACGGTGCGGTAAACACCCCTGTGAGTAATGCACCGACGATCCCACAAACCCCATGCACACCGAAGACGTCCAGCGCGTCGTCAACACCCAACCACCGCTTCAGCTGGTTGACGCCCCAGAGCCCCACCACGCCGGCTGCCGCACCGATGACGAGTGCGCCCATCGGGCCAACGGTGCCCGCCGCGGGTGTGATCGCCACCAACCCAGCCACCGCGCCCGAAGCGCCGCCCAACATCGAGGGTTTCCCCTTGAGGAGCGCCTCACCCGCCAACCAGAGGAGAATTGCCGCTGCGGTTGCAAACAGGGTGTTCAGGAACGCGAGTGCTGCGGTGCTGTTCGCCTCCAGCGCCGAACCAGCGTTGAACCCGAACCAGCCCACCCAAAGCAGCGAAGCGCCGACCATCGTCAGGGGCAAAGAGTGGGGCGTCAGCGCCTCACGGCCATACCCAATGCGCTTACCCACGAGATACGCGCCGACCAAACCGGCGATCCCCGCGTTGATATGCACGACCGTACCCCCCGCGAAATCGAGCGCACCGTCGCCCAGCAACCAACCACCTGGTCCCCACACCATGTGGGCGATCGGCAGATAGGCAAAAGTAAGCCAGATCGCCGTGAAGACGAGCACCGCGGAAAAACGCATCCGTTCCGCAAACCCGCCGACGATCAGCGCCGCGGTAATGCCCGCGAACGTTCCTTGAAACGCGATGAAGGCCATCTCCGGCAGCTTCACCCCCTCGCTGAAGGTATCCGCTAGGCTTTCGAGCGTAACGCCGCTCAAAAAGAGTTTCGCGAACGACCCAAAATACGGGTTACCTTCGGTGAAAGCGAGCGAATAGCCATAAATGGCCCACAGCACCACTGCAAGGGCAAAGGTGGTCATCACCTGCATCAGCACCGAAAGGACATTTTTCGCCCGCACCATCCCGCCATAAAAGAGTGCGAGCCCAGGCATCACCATCATCAACACCAGAAGCGTCGACGTGAGCATCCACGCCACATCCCCTTTGTTCACCATTTCCATCGTTTCGCTCCTATCCATTCCTCACAATGCTGAGGCGTCGGTCTCGCCCGTACGAATCCGAACGACCTGCTCGAGCGGCATGACGAAAATCTTGCCGTCGCCCACCTTTCCCGTTCGCGCCGCCTGGACGATCGCATCGACCACCTGATCGAGCTGCTCGTCCATAACTGCGACATCCACCCGGACCTTGGGCAAGAAATCGACCACGTACTCGGCGCCGCGGTAGAGCTCGGTATGCCCTTTTTGCCGACCGAACCCCTTCACTTCGGTGACCGTCAGTCCGGTAATGCCCGCCTCGTTCAACGCTTCACGCACTTCGTCGAGCTTGAACGGCTTGATGATCGCGCTGACCATTTTCATGATCCGCTCCTCTCAAAAAGTTTTGCCAACACTGAACACCACGCGCGAATCGGCAAGTTTCGAACCGCTGACGTTGGTGTCGACGTAATAAAGCCCCCAATCGAATCCGCCGTAGCTGGCACTCACCCCTACCTTCCAGTCGGTATAGTCGGCGTTGCCGGTGCCGCGAACTACCTGCCGTCCGACGTGGGCCAATAATTTCACGCCAGGCATTACCTCAGGCGCCACGGTGAGATCGTAATATTGACTGCCGTCGGAATTGGGCGCGCCGAAGAGATCGGTGAGCGCATAAGAGATTTTGAAGGTCGCCGGGCCGTATCCCATTGCCCCATAGACCTCGGTGGTATGAGGCGTCTTGAGCCCAGAGGCTGCTTTCCACGCCGCCGAGTAACTTCCCGGGTAGTAGTACTGGAGCAGGCCGACGTCGAAAGCAAGGTCCCCCATCGACCAGCGCTTGCCGCCGTAGAGATCGAGCTCGACACTGTTGGAACTGCCCGGCGCCGCGTCGGAGAGCCAGGAAACGTTCGATCCCCAAAGACCAACGTACCAACCGTCGGCACCTACCCAATCGACACCGGCTTGCAACGCCACTTTCTCGTTGGTCTGCGAAAAGCCACGGTAGACGTAATCGCTCACCAACGCCACATTGCCGGTGACCGCGCTTTGCGCCGCCGCACCATGGGAAAACAGCGCTGCGGCCACCGCGACGGCACCGCATCCCAGAACCAAAGCCTTCGCTTTCATGGTTTTCTCCTCAGTTGCATGAATCGCAACTTCAGGTGAGCAAGTGGCGTGCCAAAGAAAAAATGATGATAAATCAACGAATTTCGCCATAGCGTGCGCGCAGATGAAGCGCACCGCTTTTATTGCGATGCACCATTGCACCAAAACGGTGCATGACGAGAATCCGTGCGCCAAAAAAATGCACACACTGCACCAACACACGCGTTAGGACTCATCAACCGCGACGTCGGCACACAACACGGCGCTGCCATCACGGCGGGCACAGGCCAGTGTCACCTCCCAATCCCGGTCGGGCAACGCCAGATAGGGTTCGGAAGCAACGATTTGACCCGGTCGCGCGATCGCGCTGCGAAAATAGCTGCGATGCGCCCACGACGCCCCTTCACCCGCTTCAAGCGGAGCGTAGCGCACAGGATCCAGCGGTCGCCGCCAGCGGCAATGGATCGTCGCTCCAAGCTGCATCCCGTGCCGATTGAGGCAATAAAGGCGCAAGAGCGGCTCTGGCGCCGAGTGACACACCCAAGCCCCCAGCGGTTCGCCCCTCGCCCACCGCGTCACAATCTCGGCAAACCAATCGAAAAGGGAGGGGGGCACGACCGGATCGGGCAGGCGGTCCCGGTCGCTGAGCAGCCACTCCTGTTCGCGCGCAGCGCCTTCGCACAGCCAATGTTCCCACGGCGCCGGAACCCCATAGCGATACCCTTGCACCAAATCGACCCCCGCATCGAGCGCACGTTGCGCTTCGTCGGAGTGCTCCACCCCCTCGGCCAGCGCCAACGCCCCTGCTGCATGGATGAAACCGACGAGATGGCGCAAACTCCGTTGCAAGGAGCGCCGCTCCCCGGCCCGGACGAGGAGGGAACGGTCGATCTTGACGATATCGGGTTCCAGAACGAACAACCGTTCGAGATTCGAGCTGCCCGCGCCGAAATCATCGAGTGCAACCAGACACCCCAACGCATGATACAGATCGACTGCCTGCCGCACCACTGTCAAATCATCGATCGCCGCTTCCAACAGTTCGAGGACCAGCGTTTCGGGGGGAATCGCCAGCTGGCGAAGCAGGACCGTGAAGTGGTCCGGATCGGCCACGTCGTGACGGATCGCATGTGGCGAGACGTTGAGAAAGAGCCAAGTAGCCTCGAAGCGCAACCGCGACCAGACCCCAAGATGACGTAAGCGGGCCGCCAGTTCCCGCGCCAAAGCCGCTTCGTCGTCGCCCTCCGCGGCAAGATAGATGAGCGGGGGAACGACGCGCGCACCGTCCTGCACACGCAACAGCGCCTCCCATCCCACCACACGACCGTGGGGCACGCTCCAAATCGGTTGCGCGAAACTGGTCAGTGTCAGCTCATGCACGGACATCGGACACCCCCCGCCACCATTCCCGGTAAAGCCGCATCGCCGTCGCCGTGAGCTGCGGTAAATGGTCGGGGATCGCCGCGACGATCGCCTCGGGCGTCTGCACCGACGCGCTCGCTCCAACTCCCTCTTTCGCCCAATCGGCGCACCAGCGCTCAATCATCGCTTCGGTCATCTCCACGTGGCACTGCAATGCCAAATGCGGTCCCAGCGCAAAGGCTTGCTGGGAACAATGGGCGCTAGCCAGCCACCCGATTGCGCCTTCAGGGAGTGAAAAAGTCTCTCCATGCCAATGAAACGCCACAAAGCGTTCGCAATCGCCGAGCCAACGTCGTCCCTCCGATCGGTTGGTCACCCACACCTCGCCCCATCCAATCTCCTTCGTTGGGTTGCGCGTGACGGTTGCCCCTAAAGCCTTTGCCAACAGCTGGCCACCGAGACAGTGACCGATAACGGGCACCCCACTGGCCACCGCCTGGCGGAGCAACCCAAGGAGGGGTTCGATCCACGGCAACGGATCATTGACGCTCATCGGCCCACCCATCAAGCACCAACCGTCATACTGTTCCGGATCCCTCGGAAGCGGTGCCCCTTGATCGATCGCGATGAGGTGCGTTTCTCCTCCTTGCGCTGCGACGAAATCGGCAAAGGTTCCCGGCCCTTCGATCGGGGAAAAGCGTACAATCGCAATCTGTTTCATCGCTATCTCCTGTTCCCATCCGTTCGAACAAATAGCAAACCCCATGCCAACCGCACCTACGCTGCACTGGCTCGCGCTCGACGCGTGCGCGTCGACCAACGACGTTGCCGCACAGCAGGCCGAATCCCTCGCTCCCGGCCATTACCTGGCCGTCACCGCCCAACGGCAGACCGCGGGCCGCGGTCAAAGCGGCCGACGCTGGACGATGCCGGAGGGTGCCGGAATCGCATTCTCGGTGGCAACCCGCCTCCCGCCCCAGACGAACCTCGAAGGCCTTTCGCTTGCGGTGGGCGCGGCGCTTGCCGAACGATTGGAACTGCTCGACCTCCCCGTTCGCCTCAAATGGCCGAACGATCTGCTCGTTGCGGAGCGCAAACTCGGCGGGATCCTCGTCGAAGCGCAATGGCGGGGGCAAGCGCCGCCGATCGTCGTCGTCGGCGTCGGTCTGAACCATCGTGCGGCACCACGACTCGACGACCGAGATCCCTGGACATTGCCCCCCACCGCGCTTGCCGAGCACCTCACGCTCGTTCCCCCTGCTGAAACCCTGCTGCAGACGCTGGTCGGCGCAGTGGTTGCCGTACTCGAAGACTTCCGCTGCGGCGCAGGCTTCACCCCTTGGCAAGCGGCGTGGTGGGCCCGTGCGGCGTGGCGCGACCGTTGGTTGCAACTGCTGCCCGCGCACGAAACGACAGAACCGCATCTCGTCCGCTTGAGCGGCGTCAACGCCCGGGGGGAACTCCAGGTCACCACTGCGGCAGGGGCACACCAGACGCTGACCTCCGCCGCCGCGCGCATTCGCCCTGTGCCGCTCCTCCTCGATCTGGGAAACAGTCGCGGCAAATGGTATTGGCGGGACGACGCGCAAGGGGCGTTTGCGTACGACGACACGGCACTCGAAGCATGGTGGCAGCAGCTCACCCCGTTGCTGTCCACGATTCCGTGCGTCGTCGGTGTCAGCGTCACCACACCGTCCCGTACCCAGGCGATCACTGCCCGCTTTGCCGCGCATCGCATCCCATGCCATTGGATCGCGCCGAGCCAGCACGGTGCGGGCGTCCTTAACCAGTACCGCAATCCCCAACAGCTGGGCGCCGATCGCTGGGTCACCGCGGTTGGAGCATGGCACGCTGGGTTGGCGCCAGCGGTGATCGTCGGTTGTGGCACCGCGACCACGCTCGACTGGCTCGACGAAACCGGCGCGTTTCGCGGTGGCGCGATTCTGCCTGGCATCGACGCGATGTTCGCTGCGCTCGCAGCCCGCACCGCGCGACTCCCACAGCTCGACCCGCGCCGCGCCGTCGACCAGATCGCGACGGCTCCGTTTCCCCCCACCGATACCGAAACCGCGATCGCCACCGGTGTCTGGCTGGCGCAAAAGGGGGCGATCGCGGCATTCACGGCGCAGGTAGCCAAACAGACTTCGATCCTGCCGCGCGTGATCCTGCACGGCGGCGCCGCACCGCTCCTCTCCCCCCACGTAGACATCCCGCATGAGGTGCGCGATAATTTACTTTTCCTGGGCCTTGCCGCGCTTGCGTGCGCGCAGCCGGAGTCGCACCCCCCTCAGACACCGCCCGAACCACCGACCGGCCCCTCTGCACCGTCAACACACAACGAGGAGACATCATGACCGAACCCACCCGCATCCTGCTCCCCGAAAACGAGATCCCGACTCACTGGTACAACATCGTCGCCGACATGCCCAACCCCCCCGCACCACCGCTTGGGCCAGATGGCAAGCCGGTGACGCCCGAACAGATGGGTGCAATCTTTCCCGAACCGCTCCTTGCGCAGGAGATGAGCAGCGAACGGTGGATCCCGATCCCGGACGCGGTGCGAGACGCTTACCGCATCTGGCGTCCTTCGCCGCTCGTGCGCGCGGTCCGGCTCGAACAAGCGCTGAACACCCCGGCCAAGCTTTTCTTCAAGTACGAAGGCGTCTCGCCCTCTGGTTCGCACAAACCCAACTCCGCGGTTCCTCAGGCCTACTACAACCAACTGGTCGGCATCAAGCGGCTCACGACCGAGACCGGTGCCGGTCAATGGGGCAGCTCGATCGCGTTCGCCGGCCAAAAATTCGGTCTCGAAGTGCGGGTCTATATGGTGAAAGTGAGTTACGAGCAAAAACCCTACCGCCGCATCCTCATGCAGACCTGGGGCGCCGAGGTCTTCCCCAGCCCATCGCCCCACACGCAGACGGGGCGAGCGATCCTCGAACGCGAACCCGACAATCCCGGTTCGCTCGGCATCGCAATCTCCGAAGCAGTGGAAGAAGCCGCGAGCCGCGCTGACACCAACTACACCTTGGGGTCGGTCCTCAACCACGTGCTGCTGCACCAAACCGTGATCGGACTAGAAGCCAAAAAACAGTTCGAACTGCTGGGGTTTTACCCCGACGTGATCTTTGGTCCGTGCGGCGGCGGTTCGAGCTTCGGCGGCATCGCCTTCCCGTTCTTGGCCGACAAAATCGCGGGTGACAAACGGGCGGAGCACCTGCGCTGTGTCGCGGTCGAACCCACCTCCTGCCCCACCCTCACGAAAGGGGTCTATGCGTACGATTTCGGTGACGCGTCGGGATTCACGCCGCTCATGCAGATGTACACGCTGGGACACGACTTCATGCCCCCGGGCATCCACGCGGGCGGTCTTCGCTACCACGGCGATTCGCCCCTCGTCTCCCAGCTCTACCACGAAGGGTTGCTGGAGGCACGTGCGGTGCCGCAAGTCGCAACGTTCGAAGCGGGCGTCCTCTTCGCCCGCACCGAAGGGATCCTCCCCGCGCCGGAGTCGTGCCACGCGATTCGCGCTGCGATCGACGAAGCGCTGGCGTGCAAAGAGAGCGGAGAGCCGAAAGTGATCCTCTTCAACCTCACCGGACACGGCCACTTCGACCTCTCCGCGTACGACAAATATCTGCGCGGCGAACTCGAAGACTTCGAATACCCCGCCGAAGCCATCGAAGCGTCGCTGGCGCATCTCCCCAAAGTCGCTGCGCCGACCGCGTGACCGCAGTTGCGGCAGTCGCAAGCAATGCGGTTCGCGATCGCGCTCCTCTTGGTGATCAACGCGCTGCTTTTCGCCGCGCAAAGCGGCCTCGTCTCGCTTCCTGAACCGCCGCGGCCGCAACCGCTGCCGCAACCCCTGCGCAGCGACGCGCTCCAACTCGTTGCCGCAACCGTAGTCGAATACACGCCGGATGGCGCGCATACCCACCGCGACGCAGTAGCGGCAGCCCAATCGCCAATAACACCCCCCCAAACGCCCCCCGCTACTGCACGATCGGAAGTGGCTGCGCGCCCCGCCGACCCGGTCACTGCGGCACTGGCCGGCGCAGCGCCGGAAACCGAAGCAGCCGCACTGGTGGCCCCTACCGCACCCCCCCCTCCAGCGGTCATTACGCACGATACGATCGCGCAAGACAAGCCTCAACCCTCTCTGGAAGCGGTAGCGCCGGCACAGGAACCTGCCGCCGCTTCGGCACCGCAACCACCATCCACGCCGACTCAGCCCGCATCCCCTTTGCCTGAGCACGCCGCGCACGAAACGCATCCAGCTTCCAACACTGTGGCACCACAACCGCCAACAACACCAACAGTCAAAACGCCCGTGCTGCTTTGCCGCCGAACGGACGCCACTGCGGACGAACGCCGCATCTTGGACGAACTGGCCCAGACCGTACCCGGTGTGCAACTCACCGCAACGGCGGAACCGGTGGTCGAATCGTGGTGGGTGGCTACTCCGAAAGCGGCCAATGAAAAACGGGCCCGACAACAAGCGGAAACCCTGCGGCAAAAAGGGGTAACCGATCTCTTCATCGTGCGGGACCCCGGCCCCCATCAGTGGCGCATCTCCTTGGGTATTTTCCGCACCCGTGATCGCGCCGAAAATCTGGTGCGGCTGCTGCGGCAAAAAGGGGTGAGCGAGATCGAGATTCTGCCCCGAACCCAATCGGAGCACTTCACGATTCTGGCCAAAGGGCCCGAACCGGCCCTGGAACGCTTCTTGGGTCGAGCGCAGGCCCGGTTACCCCGCCACAACTGGGAGGCGTGCCGATGACCCCAAAACCCTACCTCGTCGGGCTCACCGGCGGCATCGGCTCCGGTAAAAGCACGGCAGCCGAACACTTTGCGCACCTGGGCGCGGGTGTGATCGACACCGACGCGATCGCCCACGAACTCACCGCCGCAAATGGCGCGGCGATCCCCGCGATTCGTAAGGCGTTCGGCACCCAGATGCTCACCCCAACCGGTGCGTTGGACCGAGCGGCGATGCGCGCACTCGCCTTCTCCGACCCGGCAGCACGCAAACGGCTGGAGGCGATTCTCCACCCGATGATCCGCGATATCGTCACCCACCGGATCAGCGCGCTGGCGCCCCACCACCCGTATCTCATCTTGGTCGTGCCGCTTCTTGTCGAAACCGGGGCGTACCAAACGCTCATCGACCGCCTTCTGGTGGTCGATTGCCCGCAGGAACAGCAGATCAGCCGGGTCAAAGCGCGTTCGGGGTTACCTGAGGAACAGATCGCCGCAATTTTGGCGGCACAAGCCTCGCGCGCCGAGCGGCTGGCCGCGGCGCACGATGTGATCGACAATAGCGGCGACCGCGCCTACCTCGAAGCGCAAATCGAAGCGCTGCACCGGCAATACCTCGCTGCAGCGGGAGGTACTGTGGCAGAAGGCGCAGCGCCAGGCGGCGTAGCAGCAGAAGGCGCTACGCGGGGAGCCGTACGATGATCCGTTTCGAATTCCCGCTCACCGAACAGGTACGCACCTGGTTGCGACTGGAGGCCACGTGGAGCCGTTGGCGCCACTTCGCTCAGGCGAACACCCCGGACGACCACCACGCCGCCCTGATGGCGCTCTTCGAATGCGTCGATATCGCCGGACGCAGCGACCTCAAGCGGCATCTCATCGCCGCGTTGGAGGCCCTCTGTGCCGCACCGACCGCTCAGGAAACGACAAGCCAACGGCCGCGCCGCATCGCGCTGCACGAACCGGTTGCCCAGGCGTTGGCACTGATCGACGCGTTGCGCCAGCAACCCGGACGGATCGACCACGTGATGCGCACGCAGCCGCTTTTGAACGCGCTGCGCACCCGCGCGCACGTCTCAGGCGGCGTCTGCGCGTTCGACCTCCCGACCTACCACTTCTGGCTCAACCTGAGCGCCGAAAAGCGCCGCGCCGATCTCGACGCCTGGGCGCAACCGTTGCACCCCCTCCTGGACGCGATTGCCTGCGTCTTGGCGCACCTGCGGGCACAAAGCACGCCGCAGACCCATACCGCAGCCAACGGCTGCTACCAGCAACCACTCGACGGAAGACTGCCGCGCCTCATCCAAGTGTGGATCGACGCCGCGCATCGCGTCGTTCCCAAGGTTTCCGCGAACAAATACCAGTTCAACCTCCACTTCATCCCCGTGACCGACGAAGGCGGCATCGGCACGGAAGCGGTGAGCACCCAAACGGTTCCCTTCGCGCTTACGCTCTGCTATTGACCATGCAACCAACCGCGGATCGCCGCGATCCCGTGCGCCCCGGCGCTGAGCGCGTGCGGCAATTCGGCTGCCGTAAGCCCCCCGATCGCAAAGACCGGCACGGGAGGCACCGCGATCAACGCGGAAAAGCGCGACCAACCAAGCGGCGCGCGCTCCGGATGGCTTTGGGTCGCTGCAACCGGCCCCACCACCCAGTAGTCGGCGTTTAGCGCCTCCGCAACCGCCCGTTCCGAAGCATCATGGACTGACACGCCCAACAGCAACCCGTACCGCAGTACGGGCCGCTTTGCACCGCGTGCCAACAGCGTGCGCGCTGCTTGCGCCGAGAGGTGGCAGCCGTCGGCGCCAACCGCATCCGCCCATTCGGGCGGCCCATTGACGACGACCCGTTCCGCACCCGCCTCGCGTGCGATCGCCACCAACTGCGCGATTCCCAACCGTGACCACTCCGCGGCCGCATTATCCCCCGCCTCCGCCCCCGGGTCGGGCCGCTTTTCCCGAATTTGCGCGATCACCGCACCGTGGGCACGCGCCGCCCGAATCGACGCGGCCCATCGCGCCGCAGCGTCGTGCCACGCAGGCGACCCCACCGGCGCTCCTCTCGATGCGGCGGTAACCTGAGAGACCACCATCAACCGCGGCAGCACAAGCGCCTCGGCTACCGGCGTGTTCGCCGGAAGCATCGGCGCCACCGACCACGCGCCGGGCGTCTGCCACGTCAGCGCCGCATGGACGTGCGGTTGCGGCGTACCACGCCACCCCCAGACCTGGAAAAAGTGCAAGGTCACATCGGCGTGCGCGTAGCGGTGGCGGCGACACAACCAGGGGGCGATGCGCGCTGCGGTTAGCTCAAGCCCCAACTCTTCGCGCAGTTCGCGAATGAGCGCCTCACGCGGCGTTTCCCCCGCTTCGATTTTCCCGCCAGGAAACTCCCAATAACCGGGATAGAAGGTGTCCGGCGCACGTTGCCCGAGGAGCACCGAACCCGACTCGTTCCACAGCACGGCCGCGGCAACCGCCACGCGCTTCATCGCGCGTGCCCTTCCGTTCGGTCTGCACCCAGTCCATGCCGTCCCGCCCAATCGCGCGCGAATTGCCACGCCACCCGGCCAGAACGCGACCCGCGCTCGATCGCCCAGACCAGCGCCTCTTGCCGTGCCGCCGCGATCTGGGCGTCGCTCGCACCAAAATGGCGCAACCAGGTCGCCACGATCTCCAAGTATGCCGCTTGGGAAAAGGGATAGAACGACACCCAGAGCCCGAAGCGCTCCGAAAGCGAAATCTTCTCTTCCGTTGCCTCGGCGGGATGCACCTCGCCGCCTACGTGTCGGGTCGCTTCGTTTTCGCTGAAATACTCCGGCATCAGGTGGCGGCGGTTCGACGTCGCGTAAATCAGCACATTCTCGGGCTGCGCCCAAACCGAACCGTCGAGCACGCTCTTCAACGTCTTGTACGCTGCCTCTCCCGGCTCGAACGACAGATCGTCGATGAAGAGCACGAAGCGCCACGGGGCGTCTGCAACCCGCTCCAACAGACGGGGCAGTTCGACGAGATCCCCTTTTTCGATCTCGATCAAGCGCAACCCCTGCGCGGCATATTCGGTCAAGAGCGCTTTGACAAGCGACGACTTGCCGCACCCGCGCGCTCCGGTCAGCAACACGTTGTTCGCAGGCAACCCGCGCAAAAACTGCTCGGTGTTCGCCACCACACGTGCTTTTTGCGTGTCGATCTCACGCAGATCGGCCAAACGGAGTCGGTGTGGATGGCGCACGGGCTCCAAGCTCACCCGAACCCCAACCCTCCGCAACCAAAAAGCGTCGGCAGCGGCCCAGTCGGGCGCTACGAGCGGGGCCCCAGGGTTCGTCGCTTCGAGCGCCACCGCGATCCGCTCCAAAATGGGAACCATCGCTTCCCATGCCATCATGTTGCGATCGAAAACCATTGCGTTCCTCCACACGAACACGCCGCATTGTACCGATCCCGGCGCATGTGACGCGCTACGGCCGCCGCCGCGTCGCCCACCACACGATCCCAACCAGCACCGCGACCACGAGCAACTCGATCCCAGCCACCCACATCGCACAATCCTCCCCGCGTTCGTTTATACTGCCCCGATCATACGCCACAAACCCAACCGTTTGGGAACCCGAACCGTGATACGACGCCGCGCAATCGAACCGCAAAAGGGGCCTTTTCGCCTACGCATTCGCCGTTTCCCGCCCCAGCGCTTTCCGCGTGCACGCCGCTTCTTGGCGCCCCTCCTCTTTGTCGCGACGGCGCTCACCGGCTGTCAAACGGCTCAACAGCCACCGCTTTGCCTCCCCGAAACGGCGCACGCACCGATCGAGCAGCCTGCGGCACCCAAACCGGTTCCGGGCACGCTCACCGCACAGCCCAGCGACTGGGCGGAACTTCCCGGCACCGCGCACGACACCCTAGAAGGCGCACTCACCGCGTTGGCCCGCGCCTGCCCCACCCTCAGCAACCGGTACCGCGAATGGCAGCCTCTGTGCGCGGGTTTGCCCACGAACGCCCCGTTACCCGAGCAGCGGGCGTGGCTCCAGACCCACCTGCAACCGTGGCAACTCACAGCCCACACCGCCGATGGCCAGCGCACGACGGGACTCCTGACCGGCTATTTCGAACCGGTGATCGCCGCAAGCCGCACGCCACGCCCGGACCACCCCTTTCCGATCCACGCTCCGCCGCCGGACCTGGTCACCGTCGCGCTCGAAAGCGTCGTACCCGAGACCCGCCACCTTCGTCTCAAAGGGCGGCTGGTCGGCAACCGCGTCGTGCCGTACTACAGTCGCGGCGAAATCATCGCGATGGGCACACGGTTTCCTGCTCCCGTCCTCTTTTGGGCGAAAGACCCGCTCGACCTCTTCTTCCTCCACATCCAAGGCTCGGGGCGCTTGCGCTTGGCGGAAGGAGGCGAAGCGCGCATCGGCTATGCCGACCACAACGGCCACCCCTACCGTTCGATCGGACGGCTCTTGGTCGCGCGCGGCGAACTGCCCCTCGAACGCGCGTCATTGACTGGAATCCGCGCGTGGCTCGAAACCCACCCGCACGCGCGCGATGCGCTCCTAGCGGAAAACCCCAGCTACGTCTTTTTCCGCGAACTTCCGCCCCCAAGTAGCGACCCCGCCGACGGTCCCGTAGGCGCGCTCGGCGTGCCACTCGTTGCGCAACGCAGCGTCGCGGTCGACCCGCGGTTCCTGCCGCTTGGCGCACCGCTGTGGCTCTACGCCCCGAACGCGCCCCAACCGCTCGCGCAATTGGTCGTCGCGCTCGACACCGGCGGCGCGATCCAAGGGCCTCTGCGCGGCGACTTCTACTGGGGGAGTGGGCACGCGGCGGGCGCACGCGCGGGACGCACCAAAGCAGACGCCACCTGGTGGCTGCTTTGGCCCCGGGGCGCCAATCCGCCGGTTACCCGCAACGCGCCGCTTGCGGCAACAGCACGGTAAAGACGGCCCCCCCTTTGGGGCCACGTCGATAGCGAACTTCACCGCCGTTTACGCGCACCAGCTCATGCACCAAGTAGAGCCCAAGCCCGGTCCCGTTGGCGCGGCCGGAGACGAACGGCTCGAACAGCCGCTCGGCAAGCTCGTCGGCTACACCAGGTCCGTCATCGGCCACCGTGAGGCACACCTGCTCGTTCGCTGCCGAGACGGTCACCTGCACCGCGCCCGGTTGCGCCGAGGCAAAGGCCAACGCGTTGCGGACCAAATTGTCGACGATCGTCTGGAGGTGGCGCACATCCACCCACGCCGCGATCGCGTCGCTGCCCTGCACCGAAACGCGCGTTTGCTCCGGCTTGGGCAACTCCGAACACCAACGGCGTAGCCACGCTACCAACGGAACCGCCTCAGGGTTTGGGGGCTGCTGTCTTCCCAGCAGCAGCACCTCGTCGATCAGATGGACGATGCGCGCCGCGTTGCGCTCGGCCAACGCAACCAGCTCCCCGCGCTCGCTGCTCGTTGCGGCATCGCGCAAGAGGTCGAGCGCCTGCATCACCCCGGCCAGGGGATTGCGCACCTCATGCGCCACCCCGGCAAGCAGCAAACCCAGCGACGCTAGCCGCTCCTGCCGGAACGCGCGCTGCACTCCGGCAAAATCGGAGAGAAAGAGCAACCACACCCCGTTGCGATCCGGCATCCCGCCTTTCAGCCGCCACAAACGCCCGTTCTGGCGCCACCACCGCTCCTCACCAGGATGAATCGGCTCAGGCAGGACTTCGGTAAGCGGCTTGTCACTCGGGTCTTCCCCCAACCACGCCACGACGCGGGGGGAGGCGTAGCGGACCACCCCCTGCGCATCGACCCACAACACTCCGTCCGCGAGCTCCTGCACGATGCGATCGTTTACCGTACGCTGCCACGCGAGCAACGCCTGTTGCGCCTGGTGCGCCGCCTCGGTTTGCCGCAGCCGCGTCCCCAACCGCTGCGCCAACCACGCCGCAACGAAAAGCGCTCCACCCGCCGCACCGACCAAAAACGGATCGGTTGCCGCCCACCCTTGCCAGAGCCGCCACAGGTTCTCCCCGAGCAAAGCGAGCGCCGCGACCGCGGCATGAAAGAGCGCGATTTTCGGCACCGCTTCGAGCGCCGCCACCACAACCAGCACGAACAACAGCGTCGGCAACCCAGAGGCGAACCCGCCGCTTGTCGCCAGCAACGCGGCAAACGCAAGGGCATCGACCACCGCGGCCGCCACCGCCTTGTGCGCGGCAACGAGTGTCGCACTGGGCCAGACCGTCAGTGCCACCGCAACGGCCAGATAACACGCCGCGGTGAAGAAAAAGAGCGAAGGCGCCTCCCGCCCCAACCCCATCGTCGGGCCACCGACCAAGAGCAACCCGGCAATGACCAACCGCAGCGCGTCGCTGGCGCGTTTCAACGTCCAGGAACGCGACAGAGCAGTGCCGTCACCGGGATCCAAGTTGGCGGTGTTCATCACAACAGAAGTAACGCCCGTCCCGCGTCTTGGCTTCGCTCTTGGGGATCAGCACGCCACAACGGGCGCACGCCACCAACGCATCTTCCCGCACCGCATTTTCCGGCGCGTCCGCTGCAGCAGGGGGTTCTTGCGTCCGACCCCACCGCCAGCCCCATGGGCGCTCCTGCCTCGGCGCTTGCGGCGCCTGCCAACGGCGTTGGATCCACCAGAGTACGCCCGCCACCACCACGAGCAAAACCAAGTATTTCATCACGCTTCCTTGCCTTTCCGGCCACAACCGGCAACCAACCGCTGCCCCGCGGCATCAAGCGTTTCATCGCGCTTCGCGAAACAAAATCGGATGACGCCATCGTCGCGGTGGTCGTGGTAGAACGCCGAAACCGGGATCGCCGCAACCCCTACCGTCTCGGTCAGCCAGCGGACGAACGCCGTATCGGGTTCGTGCCGGAAATCGGGATGGTGCGCCAACTGAAAGTAGGTTCCCTGTGCGGGCAGCAGGGTGAACCCCGCTTGCGTCAGCCAACCCCGCAAACGGTCCCGTTTTTGCTGGTAAAACGCCGCCAACCCCTCATAATGCGCCGGTTCGGCCAGATAGTCGGCCAACGCCCACTGCTCCGCGTGGCTCACCGTAAAGACGTCGAACTGATGCACGCGGCGAAATTCCGCCATCAGTGGCGCCGCGCCCACCACGTACCCGATCTTCCAACCGGTGACGTGAAACGTCTTGCCAAAACTGAATACCGCCAGCGCCCGCCCCGCAAGCCCCGGTTGCCGCAACACGCTCTCGTGTCGCGCTCCATCGAAGACGATGTGTTCATAGACTTCGTCGGCAAGCACCATCGCGTCACTGCCGTCGAGCCGCTCGGCAAGCGCCGCCCAATCGGCTTCGCGCCAGATCGCACCCGTGGGGTTGTGCGGCGTATTCACCACCACGAGGCGTGTCCGCGCGGAGAAGCAACGATCGAACGTCCCCCAATCGGGTGTATAGGTAGGGGGAAGCAGCGGCACGTAGCGCACCACACCACCCGCGAGACGCACCGCAGGCGCGTAGGAGTCGTACGCCGGCTCAAAAAGGATCACCTCGTCGCCCGGATGAACCAAGGCGTGGATCGCCGAAAAGAGCGCCTGCGTCGCCCCGGCGGTCACCGTGATCTCGGTCTCCGGGTCCACCGCAAGCCCATAGCAGCGCGCAAGCTTCGCCGCGATCGCCTCACGCAGCGCTGGCACACCCGCCATCGGCGGATATTGATTCTTGCCCGCACCCAGCCAATGCGCCACCCGCTCCAACAGCGCCGGGTCGGGGTCGAAATCGGGAAACCCCTGCGACAGGTTGATCGCCCCATGCGCCTGCGCGAGTGCGCTCATCACGGTGAAGATGGTCGTACCCACCTCGGGGAGCTTACTGCGCGGCGCCACCGTTGCGGTAAGCCGCGCACCGCCCCGTTCAGGCTTCGGGGTTGGCACCACTCATCACCTCCAAGATTTGCAGCACCGCGATCGAATCCTCTTCCCCTTTGCCCGATCCCACCACCGCGTTGAAGAGCTGCGCAGCAACCGCGGACGTAAGCGCCGGCACGTTCAAACTGTGCGCCTCGTCGAGCACGATTCTCATATCCTTCTGGTGCATCCACGCCTTGAATCCAGGCCGGAAGTTGCGCGCCAACATCCGTGCCCCGTGGTTTTCGAGTACCTTGGAATAGGCCGAGCCCCCCAAAAGCGCTTCGCGAACCCGAGCGGGATCGACCCCTGCCGCGCGCGCCAAGTTGAGCGCTTCCGCTACCGCGACCACCGTGACCCCAGTGAGCACCTGATTGCACGCTTTCGCAACCTGCCCGGCGCCACTCGCGCCCACGTAGGTCACCTTCTTGCCCATCGCTTCGAAAAAGGGCAATACCTCGTGAAACGCTGCCTCGTCGCCCCCCACCATGATCGTGAGCGTGCCTTCGATCGCGCCCACCTCGCCACCGGACACCGGCGCATCGAGCATCCGCACCCCTCGTTCCGCAAGCTGCGCGGCGATCGCTTTCGCCGCACCCGGCGCGATCGTGCTCATATCGACGTGGATATGGCCCGCTCGCGCACCGTGCACGACACCGTTCGGCCCCAACGTCACCTCGGCAACGTCCGGCGCATCGGCCACCATCGAAATCGTCACCGGCACCGCTTCGGCAAGCGCCGCGGGCGACGCCGCCCCGTGTGCGCCCGCATCGAGCAACGGCTGCATCGACGCTGCGCGCCGCGCCCAGACATGGACTTCGAATCCAGCCTTCAACAAGTTCAACGCCATCGGCCGGCCCATCAACCCCAGACCGATGAAACCCACTTTTTGGTTCGCCATCGCGATTCCTCCTTTACCTACCTTCCGGGGTTGGTGCAACCATTATCGCATAGAGCCCGTCGCGCCAAAATCGGGCACAATAGCGCCATGCGTGCGCTCATCATCGACGACGAACCGGATCTGCGCCTCACCCTGAAGGGCTTGCTCGCCCGCTTGGGGTGGGAGGCCGCCACCGCCGCCACCTGTGCCGAAGGGCTTAGCCGCGCGCGCTGCGAACCCTTCGACCTGGTGCTCACCGACCTGCGCCTCCCCGACGGCAACGGGATCGAGCTTGTCGAAGCACTGAGCCAAGAAAAACCGGAGCTTCCCGTTGCCGTGATCACCGCGTACGGCGACATCGACACCGCCGTGCGCGCGACCAAGCTCGGCGCGATCGACTTCCTCACCAAACCGGTCGCGCGTGAACGGTTGGCCAAACTGCTCGACGCAGTACCCGCGCCGACAGCGCCCCCCCCATCGCACGAGGCCGACCCTCAGACGCAACTGATCGGCACCAGTGCGGCGATGACCACAGTGCGTGCGCAAATTGCCCGTTTCGCGAAGAGCCTGGCGCCGGTACTCATCCAAGGGCCTTCGGGTTCCGGCAAAGAGCGTACCGCGCGCCTCCTGCACACCCTCTCCCCGCGCCGCCACGGGCCGTTCGTTGCCGTCAACTGTGGCGCGATCCCTGCAGAACTCATCGAAGCGGAACTCTTCGGCGTCAAAAAAGGGGCCTATACCGGCGCCCACAGCGACCGCACCGGGCTCATCGCCAGCGCAGCGGGCGGCACCCTCTTCCTGGACGAAGTGGCCGAATTGCCGCTGCCGCTCCAACCCAAACTCCTGAGGGTGCTCCAAGAGCGCACCATCCGCCCGCTTGGCGGCACCGAAGAGCGCCCCGTGGACGTCCGATTCGTTGCCGCAACGCACGTCGATCTGGCTGCCGCAGTGGCCGAAGGGCGCTTTCGTGAAGACCTCTACTACCGCCTGGCGGTCCTGGTGGTCGATCTTCCGCCACTGACCGCGCGCCGTGAGGACATTCCGCTCTTGGCCGAACACCTGATCCAGCGCATCGCGGAACGGGACCAGCTCCCCCCGGCGCCCATCACCCCGGAAGCGCTGGCGTGGCTGCAGCAGCAACCCTGGCCCGGCAACGTCCGCGAACTGGAAAACGTACTCGCCCGTGCGCTCGCGCTCAGTGACGGCGCGATCACGCCACAGTGCCTCACCCAATGCACCCGCGCGCACCCTGCGGCACAGCCCCAACCTGTGGAACAGCCCCCTCAGGCCGACGAGCCACCGCTCACCCCCGAACGGCTGCGTGCCGCGTTGGCAGCGTGTGGCGGCAACCAATCGCGCGCAGCGCAGCAGTTGGGCATCACGCTGAGCCAACTGCGCTACCGCTTACGGAAATGGGGTATTGTTTAGCGGTTTAGAGAACCCCATCGAGCCGGTCACCCGAAACGCATGGCCACACCACACCTCACCCCCACCGCAGAAGACCGCCGCATCGCGCGCTGGAGCGCCGCGGCGATCGCCCTTTCCATTGCGGAGGCCGCGATTCCGCTTCCCATTCCTGGGGTCAAACCGGGGCTTGCGAACATCGTCGTGCTCTGGGTCGGCTGGCGTCACGGCTGGCAAGCGGCGGCATGGGTGAGTCTTTTGCGCGTCTTCGCTGCGAGCATCGCGTTGGGGCAACTTTTCGCGCCGGGATTTTTCCTTGCGCTGGCTGGCGCGATCGCAAGCCTTGCGACGCTTGCCGTCGCGCTGCGGCTCCCGCGGCGTCTCTTTGGCCCAGTCACCGCATCGCTCCTCATGGCGTGGGCGCACATCTGGGGGCAACTGATCCTGGCGCGCCTCTGGCTCGTCCCCCACGACGGCCTCTGGTGGCTGCTGCCGGTGTTTTTGACCACCGCAACGCTCTTTGGCTTGGCAAACGGCTTGGTTGCCGCGTACTTGTTGGCTCACTCGCCCGCTACTTCTGAACCAGCGGCGTCGCCACCATAACCGGTTGCTGGAGAACGACTGAGAAGTGTGCCAGCCGGAGTCAGCTCACCAGTGGCGAGAATGAAGGAATGGTACTCACCACGTCCGTGGCGTAAAGCCCGGCTGGTTGCGCACCACCACGTCGTCGTCGGCTTGCACGAGCACGTAGAGCCCTTGCTTTTCGGCGTAGCGCACGACTTCGTCCGGTGCCCCCATCGCCGCTACCGCGCCGTGTAAGAGCTTATCGGCGTATTCGGGAAACGCCGCTTTGAAGCGGGAAAGACGCTCTAAGTGCTCATCGACATCATCGGTGGTCAAGCGGCTTTTACACTCCACGGCAATCGCATGATCGCCGTTGATCACCAGAAGATCGATCTCCATCACGGTTTGACCCGCGTCGTCGCGCGCGCGGACGTTGGGCATCACCCTGTGCACCGGGATCCCTTGCTCCTGAAAGAGGCGCACCACCGCCGGTTCGACCATATCCTGCACAAACTGCCCCAGGCGATTTCCCAACCACCCCAACTGGCGCTCGAGCGCACGGATGCGGCGGTCGGTCTCCTGCATGCGTCGATCGGTCTCCTTGCCCGATTCGCGCAGTTCGCGGATCAGGCGGTCGGTCTCCTTGCCTTGTTCAGCAAGGCCCAGGATCATCGCTTTGAGTTCGTCCCACGAGATTTCGGCAGCGGATGTCATGGTCAGGGCACGGCATTTGGTTATCAAGGTTTTTATTTTACATTCTATCACCTGCGCGTGTGGTCAGCCGCGCAATTCCTACCGGGTGGTTATAATAAGGGCATGAACCTGATCGGACTTCCTATCGCCGTTATTGGGCTCGGGTACGTTGGCCTTCCTGTTGCAGTGGAATTCGGAAAACGCTTCCCTGTTACCGGATTTGACATCAAGCCCGAGCGCATCGCAGCGCTGCAAGCGGGGCACGACACCACCCTTGAAGTTTCCCCTGAGGAACTTGCGGCAGCTACCCATTTGCGCTTGACCACGGACCCTGAAGCGCTTCGCAGCTGTCGCGTCTATATCGTTACAGTTCCTACCCCAATCGACCGTGCAAAACGGCCTGACCTGACCCCGCTCATCAAAGCGTCCCAAACGGTTGGGCACGTGCTCAAACCAGGCGACGTCGTCATTTACGAATCGACCGTCTACCCGGGCGCAACGGAAGAAGTGTGTGTCCCCATCCTGGAAAAAACCAGTGGGCTTCGCTACAACCAAGAGTTCTACTGTGGCTATAGCCCGGAACGCATCAACCCTGGCGACAAAACGCACCGTCTGACGAACATCAAGAAAGTAACCAGCGGTAGCACTCCGGAAGTGGCAGATGCCATCGACGCGCTCTACGCGCAGATCATCACTGCAGGCACTTTCAAAGCAAGCAGCATCAAAGTTGCCGAAGCAGCCAAAGTAATCGAAAACACCCAACGCGACCTCAACATCGCGCTGATGAACGAACTGGCGATTCTCTTCAACAAACTGGGCATCGACACAGACGAAGTGCTCCAGGCCGCAGGCACCAAATGGAATTTTCTGCCGTTTCGACCGGGTTTGGTCGGCGGGCACTGCATCGGTGTCGACCCCTACTACCTCACCCACAAAGCACAGGAGGTGGGACACCACCCAGAAGTGATCCTCGCGGGGCGACGCATCAACGATCAGATGGGCGTCTATGTCGCGGAACAGGTGATCAAATTGATGGTGCGTAAAGGCATCAATCCCGTTGGTGCCAAAGTGCTGGTTTTGGGGCTCACATTCAAAGAAAACTGTCCGGACCTGCGCAACACCAAGGTAGTGGATCTGATCGCCACGCTGCAGGAATACCACACCTGCGTAGACCTCTATGACCCATGGGTCGACCGGCAAGAAGCACAGGCGGAGTACGGTTTGGCATTACTGGAGGTTCCGCCCGAAGCAACCTACGACGCGGTGGTGTTAGCCGTGGCGCACCAGCAATTTCAAACCGCGGGGGCAGCACAAATTCGTCGCTGGCTCAAACCAGACGGCGTACTGTACGATGTCAAGAGTGTTCTGCCGCGCGAAACGGTGGATGGAAGGTTGTAATCGAACTTGCGGTCTGGTTTTCTGCCGTCGCCGCGTCCTCCTGCTTTTGAGGAACTCCACCATTGACTGCCAGGGACGACATGCTCAATGACTTTGGGGAACGAATGATTCGCCCCATTCTGCGCAGCGTTGCTTCGTGGCGACCCGGTGCCTACGCTCGCGATGGCGCGCGCATTTTCGGCTGGCTGCTGCTGCGCGCTGCTGCGCAGGCGGCCAGTGTGCTGCTGCTTGCCCGCTGGCTGGGCGCGGGAGGTTATGGCGCGTTCGTCGCCGCACTGGCCATCGCCAGCTTTTTCACGCCGCTGGCTGGGCTGGGGCTGGGCGGGGTGTTGCTCGTCCGTGGCGCGCGCACGCCCGCTCAAATATCTGTGTTGCAGCGCCGCGCGACGGCGGCATGGGCCGTGGCCAACGCCGTGGTCGTGCCGCTCGCGCTGCTGGCGCTTGCCACCAGCCTGCCCGACGCGCAGCCGCTATGGGCGCTGGCACTGCTCGTGACTGCGGAAGTGGCCGCTGCCTCTTGGGTCGAACTGTGCGCGCGCTGCGCGCAGACGCGGCAACAGCCGCACCGCTTCGGCGCTATCCAGGCCGGGCTGCCGCTGGCGCGACTGGCGGCGTTGCTCGCCGTGCTGCCGTGGGCGGCGCCGACGCCTGCTGCCTGGATGAGCGCCTACGCCGCCGCCTCGCTGCTCTATGCGGCGGCCTTGGCGTTGATGGCGCGTCAGCCCGAGTCGATGGTTGGGCCTGATGCTGCCCTGCCCACCACCCCCGCGCTGGTGCGCGAAGGGCTGCCATTTGCCGGCGGCGCGGTGGCGATGCGGCTGCAGGCCGAGTTCAACAAGCCGGTGCTTGCACACCTGAGCTTTGCGCAGGCCGGTGCGTTTGCGGTAGCGCAGCGGGTCATCGACGTGGCCACGCTGCCGTTGTTGGCCCTGCAAGAAGCCCTATGGCCACGGCTGTTCGCTGCCGACGCACCCAATGCGCGCCTCGTGCGCACCGGTGCGCTGTTGCTGCTGCTGGCGCTGGCCGCGGGCCTGATGCTCGCGCTGGCCGCACCGCTCTTGCCTGCGCTGCTGGGTGCAGATTATGCTGCCGCGGCGGACGCGCTGGTGCTGCTGGCGCTGCTGCCCGCGGTGCAGCTCGTGCGCAACCTCGGCAATGCCTGGCTGATCGCCAATGTGTCCAACGCCGCGCTGTACGTCGTCTATGCCGCGAGCGCTGCCGCGGGTGTGCTGCTGGCCTTGCTGCTTGTGCCGCGCTGGGGGCTCGATGGGGCGGTCGGGGCGATGTATGGCAGCGAGGGAATGGCAATAGCGGTGGCTGGAATCGTAGCGATCTTTCACCGAAAAAAAACACACAAAATTTTCGCAGCAAACTCCACCGACTCCGCGAACGCTTTTTGCTTGTTGCAAAGCCGGAAAACCGAAAAAGAAGAATGTCAAATAAACTCGACATACAATAACCGCAACTGAGGGTAACGCTGAAAATACTAAAGGAACATAAAAATGGTTAAAATTATAATAAATAGATTTAGAAAAATACAGAAATCTATTAGATCAGAGGGGTTAATCGCGTATTTACTGCGCCTTTACCAGTTTGGCGAATGGCGTCGTTTTTTGTACTTAGGAACACGTTTCTTTCGTAACAGAACAACCGCTCCGATGTTTGGTTACTCTTTAAAGCTGTCAGCAAGGTGGGAAGGACTTACCGAAGAGCTTGTTCTTATGGGAGTTCACGAGCCCATTGCTACAGAAACTTACAAAACCTTAATTTCTCCAGGAAAAACCATTATCGATGTAGGAAGCAATATCGGCTACTACATGGCATTAGCTGATTCGATCATGAATGGAAATGGGCAAATTCACGGATTTGAACCTGACCCTGAGCTTTATTTATTGCTAGATGAAAACACTAGACAGTTTAAAACAAAGACAAAAATAAATGATCTGGCAGTATGCGATAAACAAGGTCAGATTCTTTTTTATACTTCAGAAGCAAGTAATTGGGGATCAATCCTTCAGCATTCCGCTCTTAAACAGCAGCAAGCCATAAACGTAAAATGTACGGACATAGATACTTATTGCGCCACAGCTAAAATTAATCCAGACGTTATACGTATGGATATCGAAGGGGGTGAGCTTTACGCCCTAAGGGGGGCAAAAAAAACCCTCTTGAGTAAACCTATGCTGTTCATCGAGTTACATATTTTCATGTTTGAAAACGAACAACTTGAAGAAATTATTGATATATTGTCTAAGCCAAATTATTCAATGGCAACCTGGACAAACCGCTACTACGATACACCTTGGTCCTCCCGTGCAAGTCGTGCGGGTGCTTTGTACAGAGGCAACCCCAGCTGTCTATTTAGGGCAATAAAAGAAAGAGACTTTGCTGTTATGGGGATTTTCTTAAGCTGAAAAATTGCATCCGCGGCTGGTGATTCTTGGTATCACCCACGCGGATGCATACGAATTGCTTGCGCCTTGGGGTAGCAGATACATTCTTTTTGACTAGTCACGTGGCGAACGTCCACGATTGGCTGGCGCACGCCACGGTGTTCGCCCTCTGTTCTCGCTACGAAGGCTTTGTGTCAACACCGACCACAATTGACCGCTTTTCACCGATTCGAGATGTCCGGTTTTCAACGGAATGCTGCTTGGCTGCCCAGGCCGTAGGTGTGGGTTACCTGTCTCCTTCTGGTTG
>Ga0066870_100245_pt1 | contig 30690 bp, 28 predicted proteins | sample CeladaPassage60A_FD_62237 | JGI IMG/M metagenome (GOLD analysis project Ga0066870, IMG submission 62237) | Cellulose-adapted microbial communities from the Joint BioEnergy Institute, USA - Passage3 60A | ecosystem: Engineered > Bioreactor > Continuous culture > Unclassified | place: USA... | reverse complement strand
CCGGCCGGCGAGAAGAAGGTGCAGGTCCGGCTGCTCGACCGGAGCCTGCTCCGCACGCCGTACGAAGTCGCCCTCTGGGAAGCGCTCGAAGTCAGCAGCGCTGGGGAAGGCCTCGTCACCGCCAAGGAGCTTCGCTCCTCGCGCTCAAAATGGGGACGAGCGAGAGACGAGCTCCGCAAGCAACTGGAGAATGAGGGATTCTACGCGCCGAACCCCGGCGCGCGACGACGCCCTCTGTACCTTGCCGCCGCAGTCGGGTTCCTCCTGACCGTCATCGCCGCGGTGCTTGCGGGCGGAGCCCAACAGCCGCTGGCCGGGATCGGCGCCGGGCTCCTCGGCGTCGCGTCGCTCGTCACCCTCATCCTCGGCGCGAATATCCGCGACACCACCGAGTACGGCGAGGCCGAGGCCGTCGCCTGGCGCGGCTACAAGGAAGGCATCACCTCCGCTCGGAAAGACCGCGCCGCCGTCCTCGACCTCGACGAGGTGCTCCCCTACGCGGTCGCCTTCGGCGTGGTCAACTCGCTCGACGACCGCCTGAAGGAAGCCAGCGAAGCCGGCTACCAGCCTGCCTGGTTCAACGCCACCCTGCACGCGGGCTCGACCGGGGGCTTCTACCCCTACTGGGTCGGGTTCCACCGTGCCGTCTCGCCGCCGTCCTCATCCTCCGGCGGCGGAGTCGGCGGCGCTTCGGCTGGTGGCGGCGGCGCGGGAGGGAGCTTCTAGCTGACGTGTCACGGCGGAAATCCTCTCCTGCCACGTTCCTCCAGTAACATCGAGCAAGAACCACCCGGGACGCTTGTCCCGGGTGGTTCGGTCTCGACGTGAACACACCACCGGGGAGTCGGTCGGTGCTCCAGCCATTCAGCACATGGCGGGCATCGGTCTCAAGCGCACCCCATACCCGCCCGTACCATACTTCAGGACCTGCGTACCATTCTCCCTGCGGACGGCTGGCCGTACGCTCCAGACACGACGTGCCTGCTAGGCGCGTGCGTCGAGCGCTCGCGTCGTCAATTTCGGGAGTTGTGCCATGCCGTTGCCGCCACCCCAGACCAAAGAGTTCGCACTTCGACTGGAGACGTTGGCCGCTGATTGCCGCGCGGAATTGGAGGAAGGCTCCAAGGCGCTGCAGGAGATCGCCCTCCTCGTCAACCAGACGGCCAGCGAGGTGGATCGCCTGAGCCAGCGGGAGCTGCAACTCGCCAATCGCGTCCGCGAGATGGACGCCAACCTGGAGTCCTATGCTCGCTCCGACATCCGCGACATGCTCCGCGCCGCTCACGACGTCGAGCTCCGGCTGCTCATGATGCGCAGCCAGCTCGAACAACTCCAGGAGCGGGAGCGGACCATCCGCGACCATCAGGACCGGCTGCGCACCCTGGTCGAACTGGCCGAAACCTACCTGACCATGCAGGGCAGCCGGCCGGGTGCGGGTGACATGCGAACCCGCGGCCTCCGCAACGGCACCACGGTTGCACTCCCGACCGTGCCATTCGCTGACATCATCCAGGCCCAGGAGGACGAGCGGCTGCGCCTGGCCCAGCGCGTCGTCGACGGCCCGGCCCAGGCGCTCGCCAACGTGCTGTTGCAGGCCGAGGTCTGCGAGCGTCTGATGGAGCGGGACCTGGAGCAGGCTCACGCCGAGCTTGCAGAACTGCGCCGCATCGCCGCGGAAGCCCTGGCCCACTCTCGCCGCATGCTGCTGGAACTGCGCCCGGTGGTGCTGCGCGAACTCGGTGTCGTGCCGACCCTGCGTCGCTACCTGACCCAGGTCAGCCGCAATCGGCCGATCGAGGGCCACATCGACGGTCCAGACCACGACGGGGACCTGGCAGAACCGGTGCGCCTCGCCCTCTACCGCCTCCTGCAGGAGGCGATCGCCGCGGCGGTGGCCGACGACGGTGTCCAGGCAATCGACATCGACGTCCGCTACGAGGACGCCCAGGTGACCGCCCGCATCGAGGTCCGCGGACAGGGGCTCGAGCGTAACCAAACCCTGCCGCGCTTGCGCACTGACGAGACGGTGCAGCGCCGTCTCGACCACCTCGGTGCTGAACTACATTTCGAGCCGGTCGACGACACCGCAACTCGCCTGGCGCTGGTCATCCCCCTTGCGTAATTGCGGGAATGGTACCAACGATCGCGCTGATGAGGACCAACGGTTCATTGTACTACTTCTCCCCAACCCTTAATGTTGCACCTAGATAGTCCGGATCCATTCTCGATGGTACCGAGCATGGAGGCAGGAATTCCGGATCGGGAACTGCCGCACACGAAGGGAGGGAGACAATAGGGTTCCGGTTAGGGTTCCGGATCTAGATCTCGTGTCCCTGAGTGCATGAGTTCGAGTCGTTTCATCCGGTATTCATTCATCATAGGAGGGATGAAATGGTCGAGTACGTCAAGTCCCTGTACGGCCTCTACGTCGACGAGGACCAGTTCGAGGGCCAGGGCCTGGTCGAGTACGCCCTGATCCTGGTGCTCATCTCCGTCGTCGCGATCGCCGTTATGGCTACGCTCGGCGACAAGGTCAAGGACGTCTTCGAAACCGTCAGCAACACCATGAAAGCAACACCATGAACGCGGCGCCGGGCGGCGGCAACTAGAATCCCCGAGTCGTCGGAACGGAACGGCCCCGTGCCTGCTGGCCGGGGCCGTTCCCCTGTAAGGCACCGGAAGGACGGACGCCGATGGACAACAACCCAGAACGGCAAGCCGGTGCGCACGACGGCCAGGGCTTGGTCGAGTACTCACTGATCCTCGTCTTCATCGCGGTCGTCGCGGTGGCGGCCCTGATCGCGCTCGGTCCGATAGTCCAGGCCGCGTACCAGCAGGGGATCGACGCCCTCAACTATACGCAGTAGGGCACAGGCCCTTGCCCAAGCATCCTTACGCAACACAAGCGCGGCGGCTGTGGCCGCCGCGTCTCATTCTCGGCCCCTCACCTAGGTCAGCACCCCGCCGCGTCGCCCGCGACCAACTGGATCGTCCCGCGCGACAGATCGACAACGTTCGCACCCGGCGGTACGTCACGTAGCAGTAGCGGGGCTCCGCCCTGCAGCGCGACCGATTTCCACTCAGCACGATCCGGCACCCACCCGACCAGCAGCTCGTCCAGCACCGCTACCCGCCGCGCACCGTCCAGCGGCACAAGCCGGCAGGCGATCGCCTCCTTGTCGACCCGGTACGACCAGTCCCCGCCCCGGGCTTCGTAGAGCGCCCCGCGCGCCGCGGACTCGCTTCCGGTCAACCCCACCACCCGGTACTCGCGCAGAACCCAGACGGCCGTCTGGAACGATCCGCCCTCCGACACCCGCGCCAGCACAACCGTCTCCGCGGGCGGTCGCGTCGCTAGCTCAGCCCGGACCATTCGCCACGCCGCCTCGTTGTCGTGCAGTCTCGCCAGGCCGGCCCAGGAGAGCACCAGGCTCACAATGACGCACGTCACCAGCACCGGCGCTGGCCGACGGCTCGCCACCACATCCGGCCACGCACCAGCGACCGCGAACAGCGACAGCAGCAGCAACGGCGGTACAACCAACAGGATGTAGCCGATTTGGCCGAAGTGGACCAGCGCGAAGGTGAGCGCCGCCGGGGCGACCCACAGCCACAGCATCACGGCCCGGGCCGAGATGCGCCGCGGCCGCCGCCGAACCAGCGCGACCAGGGCGACCAGGAGCACCAAGTGTATTGCTGCCAGCAACGTGGTGAGGAAGAGCCCGAAGTTCTCCACCCACCCATCCACCGCCCCGCTGAGGAGCGCCGTTTTCCCGCCAGCGATCTCACCTTGTCGCCGGGCGAGCTCGAGGTAGGTTCCGACCCCGCCGCTCAGCACCACCAGCGGGACCAGCCAGGTCAACACGACGAGCCCGGCGACGCCGAGCGCCAGCGCGCGGTTGCGCCAGCCGAGCCGGAGGAGGCCAAAGAGGAAGACCGGGGCCAGTAGCGTGAGCATCGTCGGACGGAATCCGCCCGCCACCGCGACGGTGAGCGCCAGCCAGACCGCACCGCGAGTGCACGGTCGCGTGTAGCTCTCCCAGGCGGCCAGCGCGACAAGCACCGCCCCCGCGGCTTCGATCGCATACGGCAGCGCCAACTCACCGTGGAGCCAGAACATCGGGTTCACGGCCAGCAGGACGCCTGCCCAGAGCCCGACCGCCGGGCCCCCCATGACCGCGCCCAGCCGGACAACACCCCACACCGCCACCACGCTCGCCAGCACGCTCAGCAGCACCAGCGCTTGGTGCGGGTCTCCCACCACCAAACGCGCCGCCTTCCCCGCCAGGACGTAGAGTGGATACCCCGGCGGGTGGGGCCGCGCCTGCGCCGGGTCGAATGCCTCCATGGCCAACAGGTAGTGCACGCTGTCGCCGTTGAAGGGGACCGTGGAGAGGAAGGGAAGGCGAGAGAGGAGGGTGCCCAGCAGAAGCGCGAACAGCGCCCGCCGCCACCAGCGTTGGCCCGGCTCCCGTAGGGGGGCTGCAGCATCCTGTTCACGATCGGCCACAGCACCGCTCGAGAAGCGCGGTTGCACTAATGCCCTCCCAAGCGGTCCAGCAGGAGTCGTTGGGCTCCGTCGGCTGACCGGCGCGCCAGGATGCGCCCGGATCCAGACGCATCCGAGCTCACGACGGCCCTGCTTCCGAGCTCACGCGCGCCTCCTGCCTCGGGACTGCCAGCGCCGTGCGCCGCTCGGGGCTGCTCCGCCGGAACGCACTGAGGCCGACCATAAGCAGACCGCCACAGACAGCGACGAAGAGCACAGCCACGGCAGGTCTCCATACGATCTCCTGCCAGGCCAGCAGGATGACGAGTGCCGACGAAACAAGGAGGCCGAGGATTACAAGGACCTGGGCGCTCCTGGGAAGGACGCCCGAGGCTGCCGCGGCGAGCAGTGGGACCACCAGGAGTGCTGCCCCGTGCGTGTGACTGTGGTAGCTCACCAGCAACCCTGCAGCCGTTGTGGCGAGCATCTGTAAAGCGAAGCGTGGGCTGCCGGGGAGCCAGGCACCGCGCCATACCGGGACCATGGCAACAGCGGTGAGCACAGTCAGGAGCGCGACTACAGCACCTGCCACGACGTCCGGGGTGTCCGGGGCGAGGTGAACCACCACGCCACGCCAGGTCATCATCGCCGCCGGGTTGATCCCCAGCACGTTGCTGTCTATCGCCCCCGCCCCGACGAGTAGGTACAGGTAGGCCCGAATACCGTCGATTCCGGCGGCGAGCACCGACGCGAGCAACAGCCCGGCTCCGCTGACCGCGAACCCTCCCAGCGCACGCCAGCGCCGCTTCATCGCAAGCACGAGCGTGAGGAGCACGACGTACTGCGGCTTGAAGAGCAACAGCCCACCCCACAGTCCCGCGCGCCCGTCCCGGCCGGACTCCAAATTCCGGTGGAGACCGGACATTCCAAGGAGCAGCAGGGCGATCGGCTGCCCCACCAACAGGCCGTCGAGGACCGGGAGCGCGAGCACGCCGAGCAGCACGATCTTCCGTCGATGGGAGGTGAACCGCGCCGCCAGCGAGTGGATGCTGTAGAGCGTGCCCACCAGATTGATGAGGAACCAGGCGAAAAAGCCTGGAATGAACGGAAGCAACCCGAACGGGACGAGGAGCAGGAGAAACGCAGGGGGATATGGCGCCACCGGGATCGTGGCGTCGTCACTCCCCACGAGCTCCCGCCCGATGCGGGTCAGGGTCGTCAGGTCGTAGGCCCCCGCCGCACCATACTCAATGAACGCCCGGCCCGCGGCGGCGAACGCGCGGTAATCGAACGCCGGCCACCCGATCCACCCATGAACCAGAGACTGGCGCATCATGGTCACCGCCATGATCGCCACCAGCACCGTCAGCATCGCCGGCAGCAGCACACCAGCGTTGACGACGAGCCGCCTCGTGGGAGGCCGGAATTGCACCGTAACCTCGGCATCTCCTTCGGGGTGGGTGATGGTTACCTTCAAGAACGTCTCCCCCGGGATCCACCGACGTGGCTATGGCCGCCTGCAAATGACCGACGCGCCGATACGAGAAGAGGATAGGTCGCGAACCGCCCAAGAGGAGAGTTACCAAAGTCCTGAAGCGCCCGGGCCGACCCAGGACCGTCAGGCCGCGGTAGCGCGGCCCGGCCCACGTGAAGGTGGTCGTGGGCCGCCTCGCGAGAGGATGTCCGCCACTGCCGGTGAGCCGGCGCCGGGGCATCACTGCATCTGGTACTGATGGGCCTTTGCTACGGACCGTTTTCCCCGCACAGTTTACCCATGCTGAGTAAGGACGATGCTGCTCCAATCACCACTCTATCGCGCCAGTCACTCATTCGTGCTATCCGCACGGCTGCGTGCTGGCTCGCACTCCTGCTGCTCGCCAGCCAGCCGGTCATCATCGTGATAGCCCACCTGCACTACACCGGGCTCTTCTTCTATCTCGGGATTGACTGGGCCATGTTCTGGGCCGCGGCGCGGGCGTTCGTCAGCGACGGACCGGCCTCCGTTTACGACCTCGAGGTGCTGCATCGGCACCTCATGCCCACCTACGCCTACTACGGTGAGGGGGTAACGGTTGAGCAAGTCAACCCTGTGCCCTACCCACCGCTATTCCAACTGCTCGTCCTGCCGTTCAGCCTCGCGGGGCCGGTCGGGGGTTTCGTGCTCTGGACCCTGGCTAACGTCGCGCTGCTCGGGGCTGCGATCGCAGGACTCGCCCGGCGTGTGCAGGGGAGTTCCCGAGCGATCACGGTAGCAGCACTCCTCCTCTGGTGGCCGGTCTCCAGCGGGCTCCTGGTTGGTCAGCCGATCGGGCTGCTCGTCTTCGCCTTTTACCGGGGCTACCTGGCCCTGGAACGACGGGATGACCTGCGCGCCGGGTGCTGGCTGGGCGTCCTCCTCCTGAAGCCACAGTACCTGGCGCCTCTGGTACTGGTGCTCCTGTTCAAGCGTCGTTGGGCGACACTCGGGGGACTCACCGCGGCCGGGTGCGTGATCCTCGCCTCTTCGTTCCTCATCATGGGCCTAGACGGGGTCGTTGCCTACGTCTCGACAGTGCTCGGCTACGCGGACGGCTTCGTCCTCACCCGGTACAAGATGACCCCCGAGACCATGATCAGTTGGCGGGGGCTGCTCGCGGCGACAGTGCCCGGGCTCGGTGAACGGGAGGGTCTGGCACTCATCGTGGCCCTCTCTGTCGCGACACTGGCACTACTCCCCCGAATCTGGCGCGGTCCGTGGGCGCCTGAGTCGCCGAGGTTTGCCGCACAAGTGCTTGCCACGATGCTCGTCACGCTCCTCGTGGGCTACGACGTCTTCCGGCACGGCGCCGCCTTCCTGCTCGTCCCCGGCCTCGCCGTCCATGCGCAACAACCCCGTGCCTGGTGGGTCAAGGTCGGGACGGGGCTGATGCTCTTCCTTCCGCCGATAACCAGCTTCTTCCCTCCGCCGATATCCACCGAACCGGGGCCATCCACGTTCGCCTGGTGCATCATCCTGGCCCTCGCCTTCTTCGTGTGGCACCTCGGTCGGGAGCGACCAGCAACTGAGTCAACGCGTGACCCAGCCCGCTACGACGGCACGGCTGCCAGCATCCCCCCGGCAACCTAGCTAGATCCAAAACAAAGCCCCCTCTCCCCTTGTGGGAGAGGGGTTGGGGGTGAGGGGTACGCTCCCCCTACGTATCAATCTGCGCTCGCTGCAGGCGGCCGCTGTAGTCGACGTAGATGCTCTGCCACTCGGTGAACACATCCAGCGCGGCCTGGCCCGCCTCGCGGTGGCCGTTGCCGGTCGCCTTGGTGCCGCCGAACGGCAGGTGGATCTCCGCGCCGATCGTCCCGGCGTTGACGTACAGGATGCCGGTGAAGATGTCCTGCATCGCCCGGAAGGCCTTGTTCACATCCCGGGTGTAGATCGCGGCCGACAGCCCGTACTTCACGCCGTTGGCAACCTCGATCGCCTCGTCCAGGCTGTCCACCGGGATGATCGCCGTCACCGGGCCGAAGATCTCCTCCTGCGCGATGCGCATGGTCGGCTTGACGTTGTTGAAGATCGTCGGCTCGTGGAAGTGGCCGCGGGCCAGCGCACCGTCGCGAGCGATCTTGCCGCCCACCACCAGCTCGGCGCCTTCGTCCTGCCCAACGGCGATATAGGAGTGGACCCGCTCCAACTGCGAGGCGCTGACCAGCGGTCCGACGTCGGTCGTCTCCTCCAGGCCGTAGCCGAGCCGCATCCCGCCGGCGCGCGCCGCCAGCTTCTCCACCAGTTCCTGCTGGATCGCGCGGTGGGCGATGACGCGGCTGGCCGCCGTGCAGCGCTGGCCGGAGGTGCCGAAGGCGCTCCAGAGGATCCCGTCTACCGCCAGGTCGATGTCGGCGTCGTCCATGACGATGATAGCGTTCTTACCGCCCAGCTCCAGCGATACCCGCTTGCCCAGGCGCGCGCCCTCGACGGAAACGTGGGTGCCGGTGTCGGTCGAGCCGGTGAAGGAGATGAGCGCGACGTCCGGATGGCGCAGGATGGCATTCCCGACGGTTTCGCCGCTGCCCATGACCAGGTTGATCACGCCGTCGGGCAGGCCGGCCTCCTGAAAGATCTCGACCAGCCGCACGGCCATGCGCGAGGTATAGCTCGCGGGTTTGAACACCACGGTGTTCCCGGCGACGAGGGCGGGCATGATCTTCCAGGTCGGGATCGCCAGCGGGAAGTTCCACGGGGTAATCACGCCGACCACGCCGAGCGGCTTGCGCACCGACATGTTCCACTTGTTGGGCAGCTCGGATGGCGTCGTCTGACCCCAGAGGCGGCGCCCCTCGCCCGCCATGTAGAAGGTCATATCGATGCCTTCTTGCACGTCTCCGCGCGCCTCGGTGAGGACCTTCCCCATCTCCTCGGTCATCTCCCGAGCCAGTTGCTCCTTGCGCTCGATCAGGAGCTGGCCGACCCGGTAGAGGATTTCACCCCGCTTCGGCGCCGGGAAGAGCCGCCAGCGCTTGAAGGCCTCGCGCGCCGCTTCGACCGCGGCCTGGACGTCCTCCTCGGTGCTCTTGGGAAACGTGCCGATCAGCTCACCGGTGGCCGGGTTGGTGCGCTCGAATTCCTCACCAGAGCGCGAGTCCACCCACTTACCACCGATGAAGTTCTTGAACTGCGCCATCGCGTCCCTCCGTCCCTGTGACGACCAATCCCGCCCGGTCGTGCCGCCCGGTGTGCCCCGTTGGGAGCGTCCGGACTGAACGCCGACGGACCGCAGCACGGCGGCGGCCGGTTCCCAGCGTAGTATAATCGCCCGGAAACGGGATACCGGCAGGATGCACACGTCGTGGTGAGCCGGCGTGTGTCAGGCGATGCGGGGGACAATGGTCGAGCCGAGTCTGACTTCGAGGTTGCGTCAACGCTCGCGCCGGTCGGGGATGTTGATCGGTCTGAGCATGGCAATCAGCATCCTCATCATCATCGCGGGCTTCATCTGGATCTACGTCCGGCTCGGCCCCTACCTGAGCGACTTCATCCCGAGCGTTGCCGCCGATGCGACACCGGCCCCGACGGAGGTGGCCGCGGCTGCCACGCCTGAGGCGACGCCGACACCTGAACCAACCCCCGAGCCACCGACGCCCACGCCGACCTGGCAGGCGACACACCGGGTGAGCGCCAACACCGACGTGAACTTCCGCTCGGGACCGAACACGATCTCACCGCCGATCCGTACCCTCGCCCCGGGTACCCTCCTCCAGTTCCTGGGCGAGGAGCAGCAGACGGGCAACACCACCTGGATGCGCTGTCGCCTGGAAGACGGCACCGAGGGTTGGATCGCCGCCACCCTGGTAACACCCTACGAGCCGTAGCTCGGCGGGCTCGGGTGTTCACGAGACCACGGCCCGGCGCCAGAAGACTGCTCCCACTCCGATGACGTGGTTCCTGACCGGGATCCACCCGGCGGCGACCAACGTCACGCAGACAAGCAGCACGCGGCCCACGACTGGGAGTCGTTCCGCGTCGTCTTATCCACGCTGTTTGATATACTCACGTCGGGGTTTTCCCCACGACCACGCGCGGCTGTCACGCGAAGGGTGAGCAATGCAGAGGGTCTCGATCATCGGGCTCGGCCTGATCGGCGCATCCATTGGATTGGGGCTCAAGCGCTGGGCGACGGATAACGGCCGGCGTGAGCCGGTCCTTGAGATCTCCGGCTTCGACGTCAGCCTCGACGTGCAGAACTACGCCAAGAAGCTGGGCGCGGTGGACCGCACGGAGTGGAACCTCCCCAACGCGATCGAGAGCGCCGATTTCATCATCATCGCCACGCCCGTCGGGGCCGTACGTGAGGTCTTGCAGTCGATTGCCGAGCACGGCCGCGACGGCGTGGTTGTCACCGACACAGGCAGCACCAAGGCCGACGTTCTCTCCTGGGCAGCCGAGATCCTCCCGCCCACGATCCACTTCGTCGGCGGGCACCCGATGGCCGGGAAGACCCAGAGCGTGGAGGGCGCCGAGGCCGACCTGTTCAAGCAGGCAACGTGGGCGGTCTGCCCCACCGTCACCGCGAGTGAAGAGGCCGTTCAGACCGTCCTGGGCATGATCTCCGCGCTGGAGGCCGAGCCGCTCTTCGTCGACGCGCACGAGCACGATGGGTTTGTGGCCGCCATCAGCCACCTCCCGATGCTGCTCTCCGTCTCGCTCATGCGCACCGTGCGGAAGGATTCCCAGTGGCGGGACATCCGCCAGCTTTCGTCCAGCGGCTTCCGCGACGTGTCGCGCCTGGCGGCGGGCAGCCCGGAGATGTACCGGGACATCTGCGCTACCAACCGCGAGAACATCGTGCGCTGGGTCGACGCCGCCATTGCCGACCTTCAGTACCTGCGCGACCTGATCAACACCGGCAACGAGGAGACATTGGAGACACTGCGCGCGGTCTTCGAAGAGGCGCGCGATGCCCGGGCCGACTGGGTCACCACCGAGCGACGCGGCGGAGGCCTGGTGCAGGACGCCGACAAGGAACTGACGCCCTTCTCGATGGGCGAGCAGATGCAGCAGATGCTGTTCGGCAGCCTGTTCCGCCGCAAGCCGCGCGGCGGCCGGGACCCGCGCGGCGGCGACAAGCGCGGCGTGCGACCCGAGCGGGAGTAGCCGCCCGGCGCGGCTTAGGGCACGATGCGCCACTCGGCCGGGAGGCTGTAGTGGTAGAGCATCGACGTCGGCCGCCCGCCGCGGCGAACCCGACCGCGGCCGGTCCGCTCCACATCGGCGTAGCTGTTCTGCACCTGAATAATCCGGCGCTGAGATAGGTTGATAATGATGAGCCCCGTTGCGGCCGGTTCCAGGCTCGCCTTGCGGGTCGCGGCGTCGAGCACCCGGAACGGTGGCAGTTCCGACGTTGGCAGCTCGGCCATGAGCCGGTGAAACGCTTCGGGATGCTCCGGCGTATTGTGCTCGTCGAAGACGGCCAGGCCGGAGCGAACGCTATCGACGAAGTCGGCGTCGTACGGCCGGGTGTAGTGGAGCAGTTCATGCAGGTTCCGTGGCTGGCGGCTGCACGCGGCGGCGATCATCTTGATCGCGTGGCACGGGCCGACAAAGCTCACGACGCCGGAGTCATCGTTGATCGTAAAGCGGATAACATACACCGTTGGTGAACCCTTCAAGGCAGAGCGAACCCAGCCTGGGGCTGGGTACGGAGCCGCGGTGTGATACGGCACGGGGCATGCGGGAGTGGGATACTGAGCCGACGCGTGCCGCGCGACGCTGGCGCCGGGCGGCCGCCCGGAATCAGCAACGCAACCTTACCACACCCGCCCGCGTCCCTTGACCAGAACGGATGGGTCACGTGATCGAGACACGCTCCACGCCCGCACGCTACCAGCGGCAGGCGATCTTTGCGCCGATCGGACCTGAGGGCCAGCAGTGCATCCAACGGGCGCGCGTCTGCATCGTCGGCGTCGGCGCACTGGGTACCCACGTGGCCGACACCCTGGCCCGCGCCGGCGTTGGCTTCCTCCGCATCGTCGACCGCGACGTGCCGGAGCTGACCAACCTACAGCGGCAGATCCTCTTCGACGAGTCGGATCTCGACGCCGGCCTGCCCAAGGCCATCGCCGCCGCCCGCCGCTTGAGCGCGATCAACTCCGAAATCGAGATCGACGCCCGCGCCGTCGATGTCAACCAGACCAACATCGAAGGCCTAATCGGCGACGTCGACTTCGTCATCGACGGCACCGACAACTTCGAGATCCGCTACCTGCTTAACGATGCCTGCGTGAAGCAGGGTATCCCGTGGATTTACGGCGGGGTCATCGGCAGCTACGGCATGTCGATGACGATCCTGCCGGGTGAGACGCCCTGCCTGCGCTGCGTCTTCCCCGACCCGCCGCCGCCCGGCGAGGCACCGACCTGCGACACCGCGGGTGTCCTCGGCCCGGCAGTGGCCGCCGTGGCCGCGATCGAGTCCGCCGAGGCACTCAAGCTGGCCACCGGCGCGCGCGAGAACCTGAACCGGACGTTGCTGTCGCTCGACATCTGGGATCTCACCTTTGACCGCATCCCGCTTGGTGAGCCGAACACCGAGTGCCCGTGCTGCGGCCGGCGCCAGTTCGAGTTCCTCAACCGCGAAGCGCCGAGCCACACGACCCAGCTCTGCGGGCGTGACGCGGTCCAGGTGCTGGTTCATCCGCCCGCACGGATCACGCTGGCGAGCCTGGCCGAGCGGCTCAAGCCGGTGGGCGAGGTGGGGTACAATGCGTACCTGCTGCGCTTCCGGACCGACGGGTATGACCTCACCGTCTTCCCTGACGGCCGAGCGATCATCAAGGGCACCACCGACCCCGTGGAGGCGCGCTCCGTCTACGCCCGCTACATCGGTATGTGAGGCACGCGATGATCTACCTCGACAACGCTGCCACCAGTTGGCCCAAGCCGGAGCCGGTCTACGAGACGCTTGGGTCATTCCTGCGTGAGGCCGGTGCCAATCCGGGCCGTTCCGGCCACCGGATGGCGGTGCGTGCGGCGGCCGCCGTCGAAGGGACCCGTGCGGCGCTCGCGCGCCTGTTCGGAGTGGACGACCCGCGCCGGGTGATCTTCGCCTCCAATGCCACCGACGCACTGAACCTGGCGATCAAGGGCATCCTGTCGGCCGGCGACCACGTCGTGACGACGGTGATGGAGCACAACTCGGTGCGCCGACCGATCCGCGCCCTCGAGGTGATCGGTGTCTCCACCACCAAGGTTCCTGCCGATGCCGAGGGTTTCGTCACGCCCGAGGCGGTGCGGGCCGCGCTCCAGCCCAACACCCGTCTGGTGGCGATCACCCACGCCTCGAACGTCAACGGCGCCATTCAGCCGGTCGCGGAGATCGCCGAGGTGCTCGCGGATCACGGCGCATTCCTGCTCGTCGATGCCGCGCAGACGGCCGGGACACTGCCCTTCACCCTGGACGAGATCGGCGCCGACCTGCTCGCCTTCCCGGGCCACAAGGGGCTGATGGGCCCGCCCGGGACCGGCGGGCTGATCCTCGGTCCACGTGTTGAGATCGACGATCTGACCCCGGTGCGCGAGGGCGGCACCGGCGGCAATTCCGAAGAGGACTTCCAGCCGCGCACGCTCCCGGCGCGTTACGAGGCGGGGACCGTGAACACCGTCGGCATCGCCGCGCTCGGCGCCGCGCTGGACGTCATCGCGGAGACGGGCGTCGCCGCGATCGGCGCCCACGAGCGTGAGATGACTACCCGGCTGATCGAGGGGCTGCGCGCGATTCCGGGTGTCCGTGTCCTGTCGCCGAGTGACCCGGAACGGCGCGTGGCCGTCGTCTCAATCACCGTCGACGGCTGGGAGCCGGCCGATTTCGGCGCGGCCCTCGACGACGCGTTCCAGATCGCCTGCCGCACTGGGCTGCACTGCGCGCCGGAGGCGTGCCAGGCGTTGGGCGCCTTCCCGGGAGGCACGGTGCGGTTCAGCCCGGGATTCTTCACCACCGCCGAGGAGATCGACCGGACCATCGAGGCGGTGCGCGAGTTGGCCAAAGCCTCGCTCCAGATGGTGTGACGGGTCATCATGGCAAAGAAGCGCTACACCCGGGTCGAAGAAGAGATCATCCAGATCCTGGACAAGGCAGACCGTGAGCCAACCTGGCGGCGCCTGCGACCGCGGTGGGGACTCAATCGCCGGCCGCCGGGCCCGCGACGACCGCGAGTGGCAACCCCCGACTGGATCTGGATCGCCGTCGCTTTCGGCCTGGCGCTGGTCGCCATCGTCGCGCGGGATCTGTCGGCGACCCTCGCCATGGTCCTGGCCATCGCCAGCATCCTTGCCTTCTTCGCCCCGATCGTGCTGCGCTGGCGCGCTCCCGCGCCGCCGCCCATCCAGCGCTGGCGCGGGAAGGACATCGATCTGCCGCCCCGCCGGGCCGGCATCATGGGCGAGATCCGCTACCAGCTCTGGCGACTACGGAATCGCGATTAGCGACCGGCCCAGGGCGCCGTTCCCTGCTCCCAACCGTTGAGCGTGAGGCAGGCATGAGGGCCGCTCTCATGGGACGGTCGACGCTCCGTCCACGGCCCGCGCGTCTTTTCTCTCTCGAAAATTGGCGCATTGGACCGGTGGCGTCCACCTCGTTGATGTGCTATTCTGCCGGTCGATGCACCGTCATGCTGGCCGGTCGGCACGTGGGCGCCCACCGGCGCCCCGACTCGAGGAAACCTATGCCGCGGATCGTCAGCGACATCGTAGACGTCTACATCTTTCGCCGGACCAAGCATGGTGCCCAGTTCCTCGTCGTCCGCCGACGCCCCGACCTCGTGCTCGGCGACACCTGGCAGTCCGTCCACGGCAAGATCGAGCCGGGTGAGAGCGCCGTCGACGCGGCCCGCCGCGAGGTCCAGGAGCACACCGGCCTGATCCCGACCAGGCTCTACTCCGCCGACTACATCAATCAGTTCTACGACCACAAGACCGACAGCGTGGTCCTCGCGCCGGCCTTCGCCGTGCAGGTCGAGCCGACCGCACAGCCTCGGCTCTCCCAGGAGTACTGCGACTACGCCTGGTGTGACCTGGAGGAAACAGTCGCCCGATTGCCGCTCGCCAGCCAGCGTTGGGCGGCCCGCCACATCTACGACGTCATCGCCATGGGCGGCGAGGAGGCCGAATTCTACGCCCTGCCCTAACAGTTCCGTGCCGTGGTAGCATTGCCGCGGAGCCGGTTCCGGACGCACGGCACAGACCCCTCCTCGTGTTCGGGAATGGTTCCTGCGACGCGAGCGGCAGCGCCCGCATGAGCAAGCGGACCTTTCGACCCTGACGCTCTGCGGACGGGGGTGATTCCCATCGACACGGCGCTCTACCTTTCCGACTATCTCCTGCGCAACGGCACCCAGCGCGTCTCGGTGGTACCCGACCCCGAGGTGGCCACGATCCTCAACGCCTGCCGGCTGCGGGGGGTGTCGACCATCATCACCCCCGACGCCACCGGTGGCGCGATGCTCGCCGCGGCGGAGAGCGCCGTCCACGGCGGAACCGGCGTGATCGTCACCGGCAGTGGCCCGAGCGCCGCCGCGGTAGCCACCGCTGCTGCCCAGGCACAGATCGAGCGGCGCTCCCTCATCGCCATCACCGTCGAGCCCGATGGCGACGAAACCCGCATCGCCGCACGGCGCACGCTCGATCTGCGGGCACTCTTCGCCAGCGTGAGCAAAGGATCCTACCGCCTGCGCGCCGACAACGCGCGAGAGCTGGTCCCCTTGGCCTGGCACCTGGCCACCACGCCGCCGCGCGGAGTCGTGCACCTGCGGGTCTACAGCGACGAGCTGACCAGACCGGCTGCACCGGTGCGCGGCCAGGCACACCCACCCGCGCCGCCTCCTAGCGAGGAGTACGAGACGCTCCGCCGCCGAGCGGCCGACATGATCACCGCCGCACAACGTATCGTCGTCCTGGTCGGGCCGGATGCGGTCGAGGAACGCGCCGAGACGGCCGCACGGCTGCTGGCCGAGCAGTGGGGCGCTGCGCTGGTCGTCACGCCGATGGCCAAAGGCGCAGTGCCGGAGACCGACCCCGCCTTCGCCGGGGTGTACGGCGCGTTGGGCGACTACCCGATCGTCGAACTGATCGAACAGAGCGACCTCGTCGTCGCGTTCGGTGCCACCAGTGCCGACTTCGTCCGCCCGTGGCGGACCTCGGTGCCGACGATCCTCCTCACCCCCAACGGCCCGGACCCCGGTCTTCCCGCCGAGGTCACCTTGGTGGGGCCGCTCAACGCGCTCGCCAACGACCTCCCGCGCCAGGCGGGCGCCTACGGGGACGGCGACCAGCGATCGAGCGCCGTGCGGCGCGGCATTCAGGACGCCCTCGGGCACCCGGCCCCCGACGCCCACCCGCTGACACCGCAGCACGTCATCGCCGAGTTGCGGCGGTTGGCCTCCGCCGACGTGCCGCTCGCGGTGGAGACCGACCTGGTCGGGCTCGTCGCCGCCCAGCTCTGGACGACCACTCAACCGCGCACATTCCTCATGAGCAACGGTCTCGGGTTGCCCGGCGCCGGGCTCGCGCTTGCCCTTGCGGCCGCGCTGCACCGGGACGGCGCACCGGTGATCTGGCTCGGAACCGACACCCCGCTGACGGTTCGCTCGGCCCTGCTGGCCCACGTCCGCAGCATGCAGGTGCCGCTTCCGCTCGTCGTCATCAACCAGGGTGTGCATCTCGACCTGCTGCGCGTGCAGGAGCGCGCCGGATACCCGGCAGTCGGCAGCGCGTACCCGCCACCGAACCTGGAGGCGCTGGCGGCCCTCCACGGGCTGGCCTACGCCCGCGTCGAGTCGCCCGATGACCTCACCGGCACCATCGCGGCCGCCTTCACGGCCGGGCGGCCCTCCCTGGTCGACGTTGTTACCGAGCGCGACTACTGGTGGCGCCGCGGCTAGGCTCCCGCGCCGCCTCCCGGTCCTCTCCCCGCCTTCGGTATACTTCGAGATGCCGTGATCGCCGGCAGTTCGACACCGGGGCGAGGAGATGTCATGCCCGAATTCCAGCTAGTCACCGATCTCCGACCGACCGGCGACCAGCCGAAAGCCATCGCCCAACTGGTCGAGGGGCTCCAGCGCGGCTACGATCAGCAGACCCTGCTCGGCGTGACCGGGTCGGGCAAGACGTTCACCATGGCCAACGTCATCCAGGCCGTGCAGCGCCCCACGCTGGTGCTTGCGCCCAACAAGACTCTGGCCGCGCAGCTCTACAGCGAGTTCAAAGAGTTCTTCCCGCACAACGCGGTTGAGTACTTCGTCAGTTATTACGACTACTACCAGCCGGAGGCCTACGTCCCGCGCACCGACACCTACATCGAGAAGGACGCGGAGATCAACGACGAGATCGACAAACTGCGGCACGCCGCGACGCGAGCGCTGCTGACCCGCCGGGACGTCATCATCGTCGCCAGCGTCTCCTGCATCTACGGCATCGGCTCCCCCGAAGAGTACGGGAAGACGATCGTCTCCCTGCGCCGGGGCGCCACCGTCCGGCGCGACAAGGTGCTGCGCCATCTGGTCGAGATCCAGTACGAGCGTAACGACCTGACCTTGATGCGCGGTACCTTCCGCGTCCGCGGCGACACGCTCGACATCTTCCCCGCCTACGAGGAGATCGCGGTCCGGATCGAGTTCTGGGGCGACGAGATCGAGCGCATCGTCGATATCGATCCGCTCACCGGGGAGGTTCTGGCCGAGCGCAACGAGATCGACATCTACCCCGCCAAGCACTTCGTCACCAGCCAGGAGAAGCTCCAGCGCGCCATCAAGAGCATCCAGGAGGAGCTGGAGGAGTGGCTGAAGCACCTGGAGGCGGAGGGGAAGATCCTGGAGGCGGCGCGCCTCAAGCAGCGCACCCTGTACGACCTGGAGATGCTGCAAGAGGCCGGATACTGCTCCGGCATCGAGAACTATTCCCGGCACCTCTCCGGGCGCAAAGAGGGTGAGCCGCCCTGGACGCTGCTCGATTACTTCCCGGACGACTACCTGATGTTCATCGACGAGTCCCACATGTCGATCCCGCAGGTCCGGGGCATGTACGGTGGCGACCGCTCGCGCAAGGACATCCTCGTCGAGTTCGGCTTCCGCCTGCCGTCCGCGCGGGACAACCGGCCGCTCACCTTCGACGAGTTCATGGACCACATCAACCAGGTAATCTACGTCTCGGCGACGCCTGGTGAGTACGAGTTGCAGCACAGCAAGCAGGTCGTCGAGCAGGTGATCCGCCCGACCGGACTGCTGGATCCGGAGATCAGCGTCCGGCCGACCAAGGGCCAGATCGACGACCTGATCGACGAGATCCACCGTCGTGTCGCCCGCGGGGAGCGGGCGCTGGTCACCACCTTGACCAAGAAGATGGCGGAGGATCTGGCCGACTACCTCAAGGAGATCGGCATCCGCACCCACTACCTGCACAGCGAAATCGACACGCTGGAGCGGATCGAGATCCTGCGCGACCTGCGGCTCGGCGTCTACGACGTGGTGGTGGGGATCAACCTGTTGCGGGAAGGGCTGGACCTGCCCGAGGTGTCGCTCGTCGCCATCCTCGATGCCGACAAGGAGGGCTACCTGCGCTCCGAGAGCGCGCTCATCCAGACGATCGGCCGGGCGGCCCGCCACGTCGAAGGGACGGTGATCATGTATGCCGACACCGTCACCCGGTCGATGGAAGCCGCGATCAACGAGACCTACCGGCGCCGTGCCATCCAGATCGCTTACAATCAGGAGCACGGCATCGAGCCGCGCGGCATCGTCAAGGAGGTCCGTGACCTGACCGACCGCGTGCGCGCGGTGGCCGAAGAGGCGAGCCCCTACCGGGCCGAGTCGAAGGCCGGGGCGATCGCCGAGTTGCCGCCCGACGAGCTGGTGCGGATGATCAAGGACCTGGAGCGGCAGATGAAGGAAGCGGCCAAGATGCTCGAGTTCGAGAAGGCCGCCCTGCTGCGGGACCAGATCATCGAGTTGCGACGCATCCAGGAAGTCGTCTGAGGCGGGCATTCACCGCACCGGGGACCGTCGCTCACCGCACCTCAGCCATCCGACCCCGGCGACAGCAGGTACAGCATCGGCAGCGGCGCCAGGCGCCGCTGCCGCCAGCGTCTGGGAAGTGGGGGGAATGGCACAGGGACCGAATCGGCGAGGGGCGCGCCGCGGCGCCGTAACCCGGCTCAATCTGATTCTGTCCGTCATCCTCATCGTGATCGTGCTCGCCATCGTTGGCGTGCTCATCCTCAACAGCCGCAGCAAGGCGGAACCGCCGGCCGCGTCACCGACGGCTGCGACCACCAACGCGTCGCCCACCGCAGCACTCGGCGTCGCGACACCGACCGCAGCGCCGAGCGCGGAGCCAACGACCGAACAGGAGGCGGAGGTTCAGCAAACGCCGACGCCGGAGCCGCCGACGCCCACCGTCGAGCCGACGCCGACCCCGGTGGTCGGAGAATTCGGCGACCTCCCGGCGCCGGACATGCCCAGCGGCAACTCGGCGCGGAGGCCGATCACCCTGGACTACCGCCTCGATCTGAGCCTGCAACTCGTCCCGACCGAGGCGCCCGTCTACGCACTGGAGCACCGCACCTGGACGCTCGACGAAGTGCAGGCCCTCGCCAACTCGCTCGGCATCGAAAGCGAGGTCGTCGACCAGGGTGGGGGCAGCTTCCGCACCGCCGACGGGAGCCTCTACATCGCCAGCGATCTGGTCCGCTATATCAACAGCGCACCCGACTCGTCCGGGGCAACCAACCTGCCCGGGGACGACGCCCTGATTGAGACGGCACGCACCTGGCTCATTGAGCATCATCTGGTCGGTGCCGATGCCGGGCCGGGCAGCGTGCGGCTGCGCGACGACGACGCCGGGCGCGCCATCGTCGCCATCAAGCCCGTGGAACCCCAGGGGATTCTCTCTGCCACCCCGGAGGCGTCGGTGACCCTCACAGCCGACGGCACCGTGCTCCAGGCCGACATCCAGTGGCCGGCGGCCCTGCGCCGGTCGAACTACGGCCTTCGCTCTGCAGAAGATTTGTGGAACGACATCCGCGCCGGGCGCGGCTACCTCGAGATCGATCCCGCAGCGTTGCCGACGTCCGACGGGGCGCTCACCGGGCCAGCCAGCCTGACCTCCGTGTCGCTCGCCTATACGCTGGCCGGGTCGCCCGCGGCGCAACAATTCCTCGTCCCGCTCGTCGTGTTTGCAGGGCAGGCAGAGATCGAGGGGGCGGACGGGCCGATCCCGGTCAAGGTCTACGTCCCCGCGGTCAGCGCACAGGTAGCCCCACGCGGATAGGCGTGCTCGGCGCCGGGCCGCAAGCCACAGGGTGTCGGGTGCCAACACGGGAAGGGGAACGTGGCACATGGCCAAGCACGGCTCAATCCGAGCGGCACACGTGGGCGCAGTTCTGCTTCTGCTGGTAACGACACTCGCCGCCGCACTCGTACCTGCACCGCGGGAGGCGGCCGCGCGCACCGCGACCGTGCGTTGGGGGTACTACATCACCTACGACCCGACCTCGCTGGCCACCCTCAAGGCCCACGTCGATCAGCTCGACATCGTCTCGCCCTACTTCTACAACCTGAACGCCGACGGCACGATTCAGGACTTCTCCCAGTCCGAGGCACTGAGCGTGATGCGCAAGGCCGGCGTCAAGATCGTCCCGATGATCAAGAACGTGCCCCAGTGGGACGCGTTCCACGACACCATCGCCACGCCGGAGAAGCGTGATGCCATCGTCGAGCGCCTGGTCAACCTCGTGACGGAGAACAACTACGACGGCATCCACATCGACTTCGAGGCGGTCAATACGAGCGACGCCGCGCTCCTGACCGACTTCCAGGAGCGGCTGGCCAAGCGACTCCATCCGCTGGGCAAGCTCGTCACCCAGGCCATCGCCGCCCGCACCTCCGACGCACCGACGGCCTGGGGCGGCGCTTACGACTACAAGGCGCTGGGCGCGATCAACGACTACGTCGTCGTGATGGCGTACGACTACCACTACGCCGGCGGCAGCCCCGGCCCCGTCGCGCCGCTCCCCTGGGTGCGCAACGTCGTGACCTACACCAAGAGCCGCATGCCCGCCGCAACGTTCCTGCTGGGCATGCCCCTGTACGGCTACAACTGGGACGTGACGGAGAAGCGGCCGGCGACCTCCGTCCGCTACGACCAGGCGCAGGCGCTCCTGGCCCGGACCGGCGCCCAGGGCGGCTACGACACGACGCAGCAAACCCCGTGGCTGCGCTACACGGACGACGACGGGCACCAGCACGAGGTCTGGTACGAAAACGCCACCAGCATCCGCGCCAAGCTCGACCTGATGCTCGATGAAGGCCTCGGCGGCTTCGCCTTCTGGCGGCTCGGCCACGAAGACCCGGCCGTCTGGGATGAGGTCGCGCGGTTGGCGACGCCCGCCACGCGCGTGCCGCCCTTCCCGGCCACGCCCGACCGCGTCTACTTCCCGGAGACCGGCCACTCCCTCGCCTACGGCTTCAAGGGATACTGGGAGCGCAACGGCGGTCTGCCCGTCTTCGGCTATCCCTGGACAGAGGAGTTCAGCGAGCCGAACCGGGACACGGGCGAGGTCTACACCGTGCAGTACTTCGAGCGGCAGCGCTTCGAGTACCATCCCGAGAACGCGGGCACCGTCTACGAAGTACTGCTCGGTCGCCTGGGTGCGGCCGAGGCCGAGCGGCGCGGCCTGCTCGGCACCGAGCCGTTCCTCCCCCTCCCGGCAACAACCCCGCCTGATGCGAACTGCGACTTCTTCCCGGAGACCGGCCATCGCCTCTGCTTCGGCTTCCGGGAGTACTGGACCAGCCACGGGCTGGACTTCGGCGATCCCGGAGTCTCTTTCCGAGAGTCCCTGGCGCTCTCCGGCTACCCGATATCGGAGGAGTTCACCGACCCGGCCACCGGGCGGACGGTGCAGTATTTTGAGCGCGCCCGTTTCGAATACCATCCGGAGAACGCGGGCACGCCGTACGTCGTGCTGCTCGGCCTGCTCGGCACCGACGAAGTGCGCATCAAGGGGTGGATTCGGTGACAGATACGTCCGCACGGAACCGGCGCAAGCTCATCCTGGTCCTGCACGGACCCAACCTGAACATGCTCGGGCAGCGTGAGCCGGCGATTTACGGCCGGGTGACCCTGGCCGAGATCGACCAGCGAATCCGCGACGCCGCCGCCGAGCGCGGCTTCGAGACGATCATCGTGCAATCCAACTACGAAGGCGCGCTGATCGATGAGATCCAGCGCAGCGGCTCTGTGGCCTGTGGTATCATCGTCAATCCAGGGGCTCTGACCCACTACAGCATCGCGCTGCGCGATGCCCTGGCGGCGGTGGCTGCCCCAGCCGTCGAGGTGCACCTCAGCAACGTGTACCGCCGTGAGGAGTTCCGCCACCGCTCGGTCATCGCCCCCGTTGTCACCGGGCAGATCGCAGGACTGGGCGCCGACGGCTACCTGCTCGCCCTGCGGTACCTCATGGACCGGTACGAAGCAGAAGGGACCACGCCTGATGCCTGACCGCCTTGCCGTGCTCCGTGAGCGGATTGCGGAGCTCGGCCTCGACGCGATCGTCATCACCCACCCGTCAAATCGGTACTACCTGACGGGTTACACCGGAGATGACATCCCTCCAAACGAGTCAGGCGGTCACGTCATCGTCACTGCCGACCGTGCCGTCCTTGTCACCAGCACCGTCAACTCCGAGCAGGCGCGGCAGCAGGCATCCGGCTTTGAGGTCTTCGACCGTGTCTATGGCCTGACCGAGGCAGACGCGACCCTGCTCACCGAAATGGGCGTGCGGCGGGTCGGCTTCGAAGACAAGGCGATCCTCTACCAGGATCACCGCACACTGACCGAGCGCCTGGGCGATGGTGTCGAGCTGGTTCCCGTCGGGACGCTCGTCGACGACATGCGGGTGATCAAGACTTCGGACGAGATCACGAAGATCGCCCGGGCGATCGAGGTGACCGACCGCGCCTTCGAGCAGGTCGCCGCCACGATCCAGGCAGGCGACCGCGAGCGCGACATCGCCTGGCGCCTCGAATCCGCGATGCGCGAACTCGGCGCCAGCGGCCCGTCTTTCCCGACCATCGTTGCGTCAGGCCCAAACGCGGCGCTGCCCCACCACGAACCGGGCGACCGCCAGATTCAGCCGGGCGAGCCGATCGTGATCGACATGGGCGCCCGCGTCGACGGCTACTGCGCCGATCTCACCCGCACCGTCTGGGTGGGCGAACCGGACTCCCGCCTGCGCGAGATCTACCCGATCGTGCTCCGTGCGCTCGAGGCAGCCGAGGCCGGCCTCCGCGCGGGGATCACCGGCCGCGAGGGGGACGCCCTGGCGCGCGACGTGATTGAGCAGGCCGGCTACGGCGAGGCGTTCGGGCACTCCCTGGGCCATGGGGTCGGCGTGCGGGTCCATGAGGGACCGGCGCTGTCGAAGCGCAATGAGGAGCCGCTCCCGGCCGGCAGCGTGGTCACCATCGAACCGGGCATCTACATCCCCGGGTGGGGTGGCGTCCGCATTGAAGACGTCGGGGTGCTTGAGGACAAAGGCATCCGCATTCTGACGCGCGCGGCCAAGCGGAGCATCGACTGACGTTCGTATACGGCATCCAACGGCATTCAATGGAGGCAGCATGATCGATACTGGGGACCTTCGGAAGGGCCTGACGCTGGAGATGAACGGCGAGCTGGTGCGCGTCGTCGACTTCCAGCACGTCAAACAGGGCCGCGGTAGCGCCTTCGTCCGCCTCAGCCTGCGCAACCTGCGCACGGGCGCCATCACCCAGCAGACATTCCAGGCGGGTTCGAAGTTCACGCCGGTCCGGCTGGAGCGCCAGCGCGTCCAGTACCTGTACAACGACGAGGGCCAGTATCACTTCATGGATGTGGACACCTTCGAGCAGTTCGCCCTCGACAAGGAGACGCTCGGGGACGCGGTCTACTACCTGATTGAGAACGAGACGATCGACCTGCTGACCCACAACGGCCAGCCGATCGATGTCGAGTTGCCGGTGACAGTGAACCTGCGCGTGGAGCAGACCGAGCCGGGTGTGCGGGGCGACACCGCCTCCGGCGGCTCCAAGCCCGCGCGCCTGGAGACCGGCCTGACGATCAACGTCCCCCTCTTCATCAACGAGGGCGATGTGGTGACGGTCGATACCCGGACCGGCGAGTATCTTGGGCGCGTGAACTAGTCGCACTGCGCGCGAGTGGAGCGGCCTGAATGATGACGAGGAATCCCGACACGCCGGACGGGGCGCATACGGAACTGCCGGACGACTACGCAGCGCTCACGGCAACCGTCCGCGAGCTGGTCAAGGTCATGCGCGAGGGCGGCATCGGCCGGCTCGAAATCAAGCGGGGCGATCTGAAGATCGAGTTGGCCGCCCGTGAGGAGCCAGCGGTTTCCGGTCCCGTTCCGGCCGAGGCCCTCGTCCAGGCGACGCCCACCCAACCGGCCGCAGATCCGGCACCGGCCGAGGAGGGGCACATCATCACCTCGCCGATGATCGGCACCTTCTACGCGGCGCCGGCTCCGGGTGAGCGGCCCTTCGTTCAGGTGGGCGATACGGTTGAGGTCGGGCAGACGGTGGCCATCATCGAGGCTATGAAGATCATGAATGAGATCGTGGCCGACGTGGCTGGGACCGTCGTGGAGATCATGGTGCGCGACGCCGAGCCGGTCGAGTACGGCCACCCGCTGATGCGCATCAAGCCGCACGCCTAGCCGTAGAGGGGCCAGCCGTGCGCATTCTCGACGTCGCTGACGTCACCGCCTACATCAAGGATCTGCTCGACGCGGACCCGATCCTCAGCGACGTCTGGATTCGCGGCGAAGTCTCCAACTTCGTGCGCTCGGCGGCCGGTCACATCTACTTCACGCTCAAGTCGGAGCGCGCCCAGCTCCGCTGCGTGCTCTTCCGCGGGAACGCCCGCTGGCTCACCTTCCAGCCCGAGAACGGCGACGCCATCCTGGCCCACGGCCGGGTCTCGGTCTACGAGGCCGGCGGGCAGTACCAGCTTTACGTCGACCTCATCCAGCCGGAGGGTACCGGGCTCCTGCATCTCCAGTTCGAGGAGCTGCGGCGGCGACTGGAGATGGAGGGTCTATTCGACCCGTCGCGCAAGCGGCCGCTGCCGCGCCTCCCGCGTCGGATCGGCGTCGTGACATCGCCCACCGGCGCCGTCTGGCACGACATTCAGACGGTGCTGCGGCGCCGCTACCCGCTGGCGGAGCTCGTCCTAGCCCCGGCCCAGGTGCAGGGCGACGATGCACCACCCACCATCATCCGCGCGCTCGAGGCATTGCAGCTCGACGGCAACGTCGACGTCATCATCATCGCGCGCGGCGGCGGCTCGATGGAAGACCTGTGGTGCTTCAACGACGAGGCGCTTGCCCGCGCCGTCTTCGCCAGCCGCATCCCGGTCATCTCCGCCGTCGGTCACGAAACCGACTTCACGATCTGTGACTTCGTCGCCGACGTGCGTGCCCCGACCCCCTCTGCTGCGGCCGAGATTGTGGCGCCGCACATCAACGAGCTGGCCGCCGAGGTGAACGGCCTGCTGGCCCGGGCCAACACCGCGCTCTGGGACCTCCTGCGCGACTGCCGCGAGACGGTGGACGGGTTGGCGCTTCGGCTCCAGCGGCACGGTCCGGAGAACCTGATCCGCCAGGAGCGCCTGCGGCTCGACAGCCGCGCCGAGATCATGCACCAGCACCTTCGCCGCCGCATCGCCAGCCAGCGCGCAGCGATCGAGGCGATCCAGCGGCAACTCGACCTGCTGCACCCGCTGGGTGTCCTGCGACGCGGTTATGCCATCGTGCTCGACCGGGAAACGGGCGAGCGGCTGCGCAGCGCCAAGGGCCTCGCGGTTGATCAGAAGGTGACGCTGGAGTTCCACGACGGGGAGGCCGGCGCCGTCGTGCGCAGTGTCGAAACGTCGAGAGGAGCGGAGCATGTCCACGCCCCCGCAGAGACCCAACGATGAATGGCTCGCTGACGTCGTCCCGCCGGACGCCGGGTACGAGGACCTGGTGGCCGTGCTGAACGAAGTGGTGGAGCGCCTGGAGCGGGGTGACCTGTCGCTGGATCAGGCCCTGCAGGAGTATGAGCGTGGCGTGGCACTGGTCCGCCGGTGCAACGACCTGCTCGATCAGGCCGAACTCCGCGTCAGCGAGTTGTCGAGCGGCCTATCTTCCAGCCACGGTGCGGACCGCGGTCCCGGCGAGCGACCCCTCTCGCTCTTCGGCGATGACTATGAGGATGAGTTCGACGACGAGTTTGACGACGAGTAGCGGCGGTTACCCCACCGACTCCGAGTTGGTGGGTGCTCCGGGCTCACCGCCAGCGGCGGGTTCGTGCAGCGCCTGCGCCTTGCGCTGGAAGACCTGGTACACCGGCGCCTCCTGCTCGACCCGCCCGCGCGTTGCCAGCCAGTAGACCAGGCGCACCGGGAGTGCAACCACGGCGAAGAGTTGCGCCGCCCCGGCTGCGAGCAACCCGGCGATCAGCGCGTACAACCCCAATGCCCAGAAAAGGATGAACCCGACATCGACCGGCCGCGGGTCGGCCAGCGACGCCTGCGTGCCGTAGAGGTAGACGTCGAGCCGGATGCGGATCGGGTTCAGGAAGTAGATGCAGGCTAGCCCGATCGCGGCCCACATCACGGCCAGCGGGATACTCCCCCGATGCCGGGCGTAGAGCAGCGCGCAGCCGAGCAGCCCCGCTACCAGCAGCGCCACCGTGATGCCGCGAATCGGCTCCGCCGTTAGCGCGGTATCGAACGGATCGCTCTGCCATCGCTTCGCCGGTGAGTACCCGTAGCCCAGGAGTTGGCGCCAGTTGTCGAACAGCGTGACCCACACCGGGAAGGCCAGGACGATCCCGAGCGTGAACCGGCCGATCCAGGTCCACACCGGAGTGTCATGCACCGCCACCTGCCGCAGCAGCGACACCCGCCCCCGTGCCCAGAGCCAGAACACGAGGTAGAGCACGATCGTGATGGGGACATCGCCCGAGACGAAGCGGTACAGCATCTTCCCACCAACCACCCCGGACGCCCGGGACATCCACCGTCTGCCGCACGGATAAGTGTACTCGCGAGGCCGCCACATCGGCGATGCCTCGCGGGACACGAGGCACGCCGGCATCCTGCCGGTCCCGTTCCCCGGCTCGCGCGTGGGAACAGCGGGACCGGCACGATGTCGCCGCCCCTGCGGTCCCGGTCGCTCAGATCATCCAAGCGGCAGGCGCAGCCGGTTGCCGCCGAGGACGTGGAAATGGAGATGGAAGACCGTCTGCCCGGAGTCTGGCCCGGTGTTCGTGACCACCCGGTAGCCGGACTCGGCCAGCCCGGCATCGCGCGCGACCTTGGCGGCCACCTGGAGCAGCCGGCCGAGGAGCACTGGGTCCGTCTCCTCCGCCTGGTTGAGTGACGTGATGTGCTGGTTTGGAATCACCAGGACGTGGGTCGACGCCTGGGGGTTGATATCGTTGAACGCGGTCACCTCGTCGTCCTGGTAGACGATTGTGGCCGGGAGCTCTCCCGCCACGATCCGGCAGAAGATGCAGTCGTTCGCCATTCCACCTCCCTCTCCACGCGGCCCGTGGGCGCTATACTTATGCGAACACGAGTTCGGAGTGGACTGTGCCAGAGCTACCGGAAGTCGAGAACGTCCGCCGCAGCCTTTCCGCCGCCGTGGCCGGGGCCACCATCGCCGCCGTCCGGCTGGGGGCGTTCACCGGCTGCATCGCCGCACCGGCGCCCGACGAGTTCGTCGCGCGCGTCACCGGCCGCAAGATCACCGGATTCGGGCGCCGCGGCAAGTACCTGCTCGTCGCGCTCGACAGCGGCGACACCATCGCCGTGCACCTGCGCATGACCGGTGAATTGACCGTCACGTCCCCGGAGGCGCCCACCGGCAAGCACCACCACCTGACCTTCGTCCTGGACGATGGACGAGAGTTGCGCTTCTCCGATACCCGCAAGTTCGGCCGGCTCACGCTCCTGACTCGCGACGAGGCCGCCGAGCTTGACCGCAGCCTCGGACCCGAGCCGCTCGACGATCGGTTCACCGCCGAACGGTTCGCCGCCATGCTCGCCGCCCGGTCGCGCACCGTCAAGGCGCTCCTGCTGGACCAGACGTTCCTTGCCGGCGTCGGCAACATCTACGCTGACGAGGCGCTCTTCGCCGCCGGAATCCACCCGCTGCGCCCGGCGAACTCCCTCACGCTCAGTGAGGCCGCCCGCCTGCTGGACGCCATACGAGTGACCCTCGCCGCTGCCATCGACCGCGGCGGCACGACGCTGCGCGACTACCGGGACGGCCTTGGCCGCCCCGGCAACAACCAGCACTATCTCCACATCTACCACCTGGCCGAGGGCGACCCGTGCCCACGCTGCGGCGAGCCGATCGCGCGCGTCGTCGTGGCCCAGCGTGGCACCCGCTTCTGCCCCCGCTGCCAGCCGCTGCCTACGCTGTAGGCTCTCCGTACGCGCTGTCGATCGCGGACAGCAGGGCCGGGTCGTCCGGGTTCAGCACCGGGTACTCCCCGGTGACCAGGTCCGTGTGCTTCAGCCCCGCGCCGGTGGCGAACAGCACCACCTCGTCGTCCTGGCCCAGCACGCCGCGCTCCCGCAGCAGCCGCGCCGCCGCGACGACCGCGCCCGCTTCCGGCGATACGAACAGTCCCTCGTGCGTCGCCGCGAGGCGGACGCCCTCCAGCAGCTCCTCATCGGAGACGGTGATCGCCGTGCCGCCGCTCTGGCGCACCGCGTCCAGGATCAGGTAGTCGCCGATCGCCACCGGCACGCGAATGCCGGGCGCCACTGTCGCCGCGCCCTCCCAGAGCTGCGCGTAGCGCTCACCCTGCTCGAACGCGCGCACGATCGGCGCACAGCCCTCGGACTGGACCACGATCATCCGCGGGCGCTTCGATCCGATCAGGCCCAACTGCTCCAGCTCGTTGAACGCCTTCCACATCCCGACGATGCCCGTCCCGCCGCCGGTGGGATAGATGATGGCATCCGGCAGGCGCCAGCCGAGCTGCTCGGCCAGCTCCAGCCCCATCGTCTTCTTCCCCTCGGCCCGGTACGGCTCCTTGAGCGTCGAGACGTCGAACCAGCCCCGCGCTTCGGCGCCGGCGCGCACGACACGCCCGCAGTCGTTGATCAGGCCGTTGACCAGGAAGACCCTGGCGCCGTAGGCGCGGCACTCCGCCTTCATCGGCTCCGGCGTGTCGGCCGGCATGAACACGTAGGCCTCCAGCCCGGCGCGCGCCGCGTAGGCCGACATCGCCGCGGCGGCGTTTCCGGCAGAGGGGATCGCCACCGCGGTCGCTCCCAGCTCCGCCGCTCGCGATACCGCGGCACACAGCCCTCGCGCCTTGAAGCTGCCGGTCGGATTCTGCCCGTCGTCCTTCACCAGCAGCCGGTTGTACCCGAGCGCCTTCCCGAGCCGGGAAGCCGGCAGCAGCGGCGTGCCTCCCTCACCCAGCGTGAGCGCATGGCGAGCATCCTGGACCGGCATGATCTCCGCGTAGCGCCAGAGATTCCACGGCCGACTGGCCAACGCCTCCCGCGTCAGCGTCTTCGCCGCCGCTTCGAGGTCGTACCGCGCAAAGAGCACCTTGCCGCACGCCGGGCAGGTGGTCATCAGCCGGTCAGCGGGATACGTCTCCCCGCACGCCGTGCACTCCAGATGGGTGAGATGGCTACGCATCAACAATCCTCGCTCTCCGTCCGGAATCCTTCGGGCATGTAGCCCCTACGGGATTGTAACGAGGAACGAGCCGATGCGCTCACGAGAAGCGGGCGCCGCCTCATCCGGGGGTGAGGCGGCGCCACGGCGCGAGAGAAGGGATGGGTTGGTACCTAACGCTCGATGTAGCAGGTGAAGCGCCCGCGACGGGAAGCGACCATCTCCTCGGTGCACTCGCCGCGCGCCATCGCGAAAGCACCGGTGCCGCCGGTGACGGAGAGGTAGCTCTTGCCACGGAACGTGACGGTGCCCATCACGTCGATGCTCCCCTGCCCCCACAGCTCGAAGCGCGCCACCTCAAAGAGATGGTTGGCCGCCGTCTCGAAGTAGTCCGGTGCTGAGGTGCCGACGCCGATGAAGTAGAACTCCCCGATCTGCTCCGTGGCCTCAAGGTCCGGTTCGAAGATCTTGCCGCCGCCGGAGGACACCTCTCCACGCGCGGGCCAGGCCCCGGCCGGCGCGTCCGCCAGGCGGTGGATGTTCGGCTGGTCGAAGGCCACGTCGATGACGACCGTCTGGCCCTGCTGACCTGCCACTCGCGGCACCACCAGGAGCGAGGTGATCACCAGCACTGCGGCGACCGCCGCGACGAGCGCCACCCAGCGCCCGGTCACCCTCACCAGCGCAGCTCTCACGGTACTCCTTCCCTTCCGGGCTTCACGCCGCCTCCGGGCGGCGTTGCCGTACACGGACCACTTCACCAAGGTAGCCCGCGATGAAGGATCCCGCGCGGGACAAACGTCCCATTACGTTCCTTCTCGTCGTAGGACAACGGTACCGGGAGCGGGCACATCAGAACCCCTGGCGCACCTCTAGACGACGAGCCGAAGCATCTGCTATACTGGGGGTCGGCAGGTACAGATGCGGGTGTAACTCAGTTGGCAGAGTGCCTGCTTCCCAAGCAGGATGTCGTGGGTTCGAATCCCATCACCCGCTCCC